>Ga0079224_100003712_pt1 | contig 19394 bp, 9 predicted proteins | sample Stecom2015_FD_80414 | JGI IMG/M metagenome (GOLD analysis project Ga0079224, IMG submission 80414) | Agricultural soil microbial communities from Utah to study Nitrogen management - Steer compost 2015 | ecosystem: Environmental > Terrestrial > Soil > Agricultural land | place: USA: Utah... | reverse complement strand
GCATACATATAACTGTTAATAGTTGGTCTGGCATTTTTTACATGTCTTCCACCACTAAGTGATTCCTCCATTCCATCCTTAACGTCATATTGCCAAAAAAGCCCGTCTGCTCTTTGCCGATCTTCTTCCCAAGCCTTATACTCTTGAACAACATCAGGCAACATTCCTAATAAATATTCCTTATCAGCATCGACAAGATACTTATCATATAAACTTGAGGCTGTCCAACTACTAAATTTTCGAAGCTTTTCCATGGGCTCTCCTTTATTCCCTCGAAACCATAAATGAACATTTTGGTTAATATAAGACTTATCATGTAACCAGCGAAATTCATGAATATGATGGCCAAGGGCACAGCTTATAAGGTTGTATTTATCCGAGTAAGAGCGTTGGACAAGAAACTCAGTTATTCCATATCCATCAGGGGTTTGTTTAATATGTTTTCTAGCAGTCCACCAACGATAATAATACATCTCCTCAAAACTTTTCTCAGCGCTCTCAAACAATGGGATATTTTCTTTCATCCAACACCAGGAGCTATCATTAGGTATCGCTTGTATTATATTTTCGTCTTCCATGTTGTTAAATTTCTCCACGTGGTGACTAAAGTCATCCGCATTCAGAACCAAGGCCCCTTTTTCTACCACTTGACCTGTATCACAAGATGTTATAAAAACTAAAGAAATAACCATCAAGGCTAAAACTTTAAAATCAGACAGTACTACATTGGCTTTATCGTGCATAGAATGTATAAGTTTTACCTTTTTCCGTATTAATTTGATATTCATAGTATTTTGGTAATTTTGGTTTTTTAGATTTAAACGCTTTGGCAATCAGTGGGTCTTTGATTTTGTTTATTGCAAAGAAAGGATTCGGGTTTTCTCCTTTAGCCCTTTGTAAGTTTGAAGTTTTTAATGTAGATGATGTCCTTAATCTTAAAACACCTCCAAGATTGGAACTGATCACCACTTTTACTAATTCATGATCCTTCCAGACTAAAGAATCGATGGTAAAACCACCACGTGCCTTAAGCCCTGTGACATCACCTTGGTCTAAAGCATCTGGAAGAGCAGGTAATAGGTGAATTGCACCATCATGGCTTTGCATTAAAAGTTCTGCGATTCCAGCGGTTACACCAAAATTTCCGTCGATTTGAAATGGTGGATGTGCATCTAACATATTTGGATAGCTACCCCCACCATGAGAATTATCAGTGACCAAACTTAATTGTTCGTTCAATAAATCAAATGCCCTATTACCATTTAAAAGTCGGGCCCACAAATTCACCTTCCATCCCATTGACCACCCTGTGGATTCATCCCCACGATGGGCAAGCACGACCTTGCATGCTTCAAAAAGTGCTGGATTTCTAAAAGGAGATATTTGATTACTAGGAAAAAGTCCGTATAGATGCGAAATATGTCGGTGATGGTCATTGGGATCATCCCAATCCTCCAGCCATTCTTGTAGCTGCCCATATCTTCCAACTTGCATTGGTGCTAATTTCTCCCTAGCGCTATTAAGTTTAGAAATAAACGCTGCATCTTTGGAGAGTAATGCTGCTGCTCTAGCCGTGTTAGAAAACAGATCAAAAAGAAGTTGATTATCCATAGTAGCCCCAGCAGTAATTGATGCATTACCTTCGCCACCGGCATGGGAGTTTTCAGGGGAATTCGAAGGAACCACCACCAGCCAACCATATTTTGGATGCGGTATTAGGAAGTCAAGAAAAAATTCAGCGGAACCTTTCATCAGAGGATAAATATCAGCTAAAAATTCCTTATCCCCTCGATAGAGGTATGTCTCCCAGAGATCTTGCATTAGCCAAGCACCTCCAGAGGGCCACATACCTGAATGCGCATTATCAATCGGACCCGTGATTCTCCAAATATCTGTATTGTGGTGAAGTACCCAACCATCAGCGTCGTACATAATTCTTGCCGTTTCTTTTCCTGTTTCACTAACCTCCTTTGCAAGTTGTATAAAAGGCTGATGCATCTCTGAAAGGTTTGTGAGCTCTGCTGGCCAATAATTCATTTCAGCATTGATATTCATTGTGTACTTACTTTCCCAAGGAGGAAATAACATATCATTCCATATTCCTTGCAAATTTGCAGGCTGTCCTCCAGGCTGAGAGCTAGAAATAAGTAAATACCTCCCAAACTGGAAATACAATTCCAAAAGCTGAGGGTCGTGCTGCCTGGAGAAATTTCGAATCCGATAATCCGTGGTGGCCTCTGCAGCACTGGTTGTACCCAAATTTAAACTCACACGATTAAAGAATCTCTGATAATATGCAATGTGATCCTTCTGGATTGTTTCAAAATCTTTTTCCAGAGCGTTTTTGAGAATTTCAGTGGCCTTTTTTCTTGGATCAGCGGAGAGATCCTTATAATTGACAAAGTTTGTCGCCACAGAAATATAGATAATTACTTCATCTGCATTTTTAACTGCGATAATACCATTTTGAGAAACAAAGGTTCCACCATGTGTCTGTACCCCTAGTCTACCTTCGAAATCTACCTCACCCCGCAAGCCTTCATGAGTACTTGAGGTTCCATTTAACATAATAATATCACCACGACTTACAGCATCTGTTTTATCAAAAGGGCTATCCATGGCTATATTACAAGTGATACTATTTGGCCGATCCGCAGTTAATTTCACCGCTATTACATCATCTGTAAAGGCCGATATAACTTCTCTTTTATAACCTACCCCATCAACGGTATAGGAAACAGATGCACTCGCATTTTTAATATCCAAATCCCGGTAGTAGTCTGAGTATATGCCATGTCCTGGAAAATTGATATATACATCTCCAAAAGTTTGATAAGGCATCCCGTTATTTGTTTGGGAGCGAATATCAGAGGTAGCAAGGTCCTGTGCTTGTTTATACTTTCCTTCGAAGATAAGTTTTCTCACCTTAGGTAAAGCCTTTAATGCCTTATCATGCGCAATACTATTAGGCGATCCTGCCCATATAGTTTCTTCATTAATTTGAAGTCTCTCCATCGCAGGATTTCCAAAAACCATGGCTCCTAGCCTCCCATTTCCGATAGGGAGTGCCTCATTCCAATTCTTAGCTGGAGTATCGTACCATAGCTTTAAATCATGTTGTTGCTGTGCCTCTGATTTGAACACAACAACAAAGAGCATTATAACAAACAGCGTTTTTAAATCCGTGTGCATTAATCTATATTTTTATAAGTTTGCCCGAATAGGGCATATAATTTATCAATGGAGGTCATTGCATCCTTTGGAAGCCCTTGTCCTTTGGAGCCAAATACTTTCATCTGTTCTTTAGTTTCAATTTGAATATCCTCCTGAATTTCGCCCTCTCTATCTTTAATTGCCTCTAAATCAAGCTTCAAATATTTTGCCATAAAGCGATACATTGCTTTACGTTTAGAAACTTTATAATCATGTCCTTCATCCTTAAAATGGCTGTTTTCTACCTTATCAAATTGCTCGTAAAATCCATAGACATGTTGTACAAATGGAGATGCCAATTCTGGTACATGTTGCGTCCAATCACCTCCATCAGAAATAATTAATTGTGGTCTTGGCGCTGCCATAGCCGCTATTTCAGCATTATTAGTACCATTGCCACAGAGGTGGATTGGTTGTCCACTCTCACATGGACAACCTCCAGAAAAATACGAGGAGACCATTACGGCTGGAACAGAGACCTGGATACGATCATCAATAGCTGTAAGAAACAAGCTGTGTGAACCTCCTCCAGAACCACCAGTGACTCCTACCCTTGTAGCATCGACGTAGGGAAGTTCAAGAAGGTAATCCAGAAGTTTTATTCCATTTAAAACTTGCAGGGTTTGGGCAATACTAGTTCTGTGATATTCAGAAGGAAATTGAAGGGCAGATTCTCCCCACCCAAAAAGATCATAACTAACCGTAATTGCTCCCATTTTAGCAAGTTTAGCACATCGTATTTGCTGACTTTTTCTATAGCGTCCATCATTGAAATGTCCATTAGGATTTAATATAACTGCCCTTTTACCTTTTAAGGGATATGGTTTGTAGATGGAACCTGTGGCGTACACCCCAGGTAATACTTCAAGTGCAATGTTTTCCACACTATATCCATACTTTTTATAAATTCTCTTGTCACTTAAAATGACTTTAGGCTCCTTCAATTTGGGCGCTTTGTTTATCCATAAGGCTTCTATCATGCAATTTTTCAGTACACTTTTACGCTTTTCCCACGCTAGCTTATCAGTGTATAGTTCTCTTAGGTAACTAAGGCGCTCCGCTCCTACATCTGGGGTTCTTCTGGGATAATCGAATTTTATAATCTCATACACGGTATCGGAGACCTTCCGATATATCAAATCAAAAGGAGAAAGCAGCGCGGTAAGTGAAACCTCAAGTTGACCATGGCGAATCCTCCAATCAGCATAATTTAAGTACTTACCATCTAAAAGATTGTCTTTATCAAGAATAGTCACGCCATAAATAGTTTCCACCTTTTCTATACTCTGTTTTACAGGTGCCCTGTACTTATTATCTGCGTTTTGTGCATTCATACTAGTTAATGCCATTAGCAATATCATGAGAACATTGAATTTTTTATATTTTAACATAATACCCTTTCTGTATATCTTAATTATAGTGAAACCTCTATGATATAATCACCTGACCCCAACTCAAAGATAGTTTTGGATGCCTCTGCGGTATACTTCTCAAATTTTTGCTGATTAAGGCTGATTTTAGAAAAATTCGTGATTGGAAGCTTAATCGTAGCACTAGTATTCACTGGGATACTAAATTCAAATAGCACCTTTTCACAATTGCGTTTCCATTTAGAGACTATGGTACCATATATGGATTCATATGAAGCCTCCACAAATTCCATATCACCTACAAGTTCAGGTTGTAAAAAGAAATGCTTATATCCAGGATTCTCTGGATCAAATGTGATTCCAGCTAAGGATTTATAAAACCACTCCTCAATTTGTCCCATCATGAAATGATTTAATGAATTCCCTTTTCGAGGATCCCATTGTTCGGTTAAGGTGGTCAACCCAAATTGAATTTGGAAACCATATCCTGGGGTGTCATAATGATTGTGCATCTTGTACATCACATCATTTTTCCCATTCTGAGCTAATGCCTGGAATAAATATCGATTTCCTACATCTCCAGTGGTTAGACGATAATCATTACCCGCAATAGTATCCACTAAACTTTGTAAAACTCTTTTCTTATTTTGTGGCTTTACTATATCCATAAAGATTGCAACGGCATTACTAAATTGACTTCCTGTCCCATAAAAAGCGCCATCAGAATGGTAAAACCTTTCATTAAAAGCTTTTTTAATTTGTGTTGCGAGTGCTGCATAATTTTTGGCATCCTCCTTAAGACCTAATAACATTGCAGCTCTGCCAACCAATTGCGTTGCATAAAAATAATGGCTTGTCGCCGAGAGTTCAATAGGGCTATTTTTAGAATATCCTGCTGCATGTTCACCATAGTCATACCAGTCTCCTAATCCCTGAGAAAGTATATGCTCATCAGCTGTAGTAGAAAGGTAATCTACATACTTTTTCATCACAGGATAATACTTCTCAATGAGAGATTTGTCACCGTAATTGTTATAATACATCCAAGGTAACATAACCCCTGCAATACCCCATTCAGGTGAATCCGTAAAGTCACCACCGAAACTAATATATTCTGGGGCTATGTTGGGAATTAACCCATTCTCCCATTGTGCATCTGAAATATCCCTCATTATTTTAGGAATAAATCCTTCGAGTTGATAGTTGTAAACTAAACCAGGGCCATTCAAGTGGGTTTCCTCTAACCATCCTAATTTTTCGCGATGTGGACAATCGGTAAACGTCGCATGAAAGTTGCTTCTAATGGCTGCATTGATTAGCGCATGTGCCCTATTGAAAATATCATTCGAGCTAGTAAATGTTCCAGCTGTCTTGGTGGTATTACTTACAAACAACGACTTTATTTCCAATACCGTAGGTAAAGATTCGATTTTCGTCTTCTTATAATTGGCCTTTTCGATCTGTATGTATTGGTAACCATAATAACTAAAACTTGGTTTCCAATGTTCTACACTATCGCCCTTCAAAGTGTATTCGAAATAATAGGGACCTCCTGATCCTCCCTGAGAGACCTCCCCATTTTCTTTTAATTTTTCACCGAGCCATAATCGAATTTTTTGTCCTTTTTTGCCCTTAGCTGTAAATTCTGGAAAACCTGAAAGGTTTTGCCCCATATCAAGAACGAAAGTCGAGTCATTTAATACCGAGACCTGCTTTACATCAAAGCTATCAATCACACCCACACCAGGTGAAGTTTGGGCTATAAGTTTTCCCTTTGGCGCATCTTGTACTACGACATCTTTCCAATGGCTTTGATCAAACTGTGCCTTGTCCCACCCTTTTTGCTCAAGGCGTGCATCATAATCCTCACCTCCAAATAATGTATTAAATACGATTGGACTTTTAGCATACTTCCAACTTGAATCTGAATAAATGGTCTCACGAGTTCCGTCCGTATACTCTAGCTCTAACTGCAGGTATAATGTCGGAGGTCCAAAGCTGACAAAAAACTTTGAATATCGATCACCGATGACATTGTACATCCCATTGCCCAATGTTACACCGATTGCATTTTCGCCTACTTTTAAATCCTCGGTAATATCATATATATTATAATAAACCGTTTTATCATAATCGGACCACATCGGAGCAAACTCACTCTGTCCAATGGCATGGCTATTGATCTTTAATTTATAGTGTCCAAGTCCAGAGATGTACACTTTAGCGGAATGCAGTTCCTTATCCGTTTTAAATTCCTTTCGCAACATAATACTTCTGTATGCTAACGAATCTGCGGAAGCAATAATGGAATCCCTTTTAGAATTTTTAAAAGTTGCCGTATGCATCTTCCTTCCTTGCGGTAGGCCACTGTCTGATCTTCTGATAGCACCAATCCACTGTCCTTTTAATTGATCCTCTTTAGGGGCAGTATAAAATTCCCCCACAGCACTCCAGTGACTTTCCTTGGAATTCGAATCCCAAACTTTCACTCTCCAATAATAGGTAGTAGCGGACTCCAATTGATTCCCTTGGTATGCAACTAATCTACTTTGATCGGAAGTAATTTTTCCACTATCCCAAACGAGATCTTGATCAAAATTTTTGGAAGTAGCGAGCATAATTCGATAGGCCTTTTGGTGGATATCCAAAGCAGCTGCTTCTAATTTCCATCCAAATTTTACTTCCAATGGGTCAATTCCGATAGGGTTGTCTTTGAAACTAATTTGCATAGAAGAGACTTGAGCAGCCTGTTGCTTTTCTGAAGTAACGGAACAGGATAACACGGTCAAAAGACCAACAAAATATAATATCTTATAAAGAAGGCTCATAGATTAAAAGCTATTAGTTTTTAGAGATTTAATATAGAAAGATGCCTCAGGAATTTGCTTACCCGTATCCTCTAAATCGGTATAAATATCGGCTGGAGTATCTGGGGTTGGATAATAGCGTTGTTCTCCTGTTCGAAACATAATTCTTTCAAATTTATGAACAGGGGCATAGAAAATTCGAAACATCTCATGTTCGCCGTTAACAGTTAAGGTATAGGAACGAGAACTGCATTCTAGTTTGATATCAATTTCATATGCTTGCCCTTGCTTGTAATCCATTATTTTTTTATAACGAGCTCCGGCTTTGGCAATCAATTCTCCTTTATCCGTGAAAATAAGTCGAGCGGCTGGGGACCCTTTTTCATTTTGAAATTCTATTTGTAGGGTACCATGATTATTTTGACTAGGCATCACCGTGAAATTGGCATGAAGGTTTTCAGTAGCAGGAATAATTCGTTGCGCTAATGCGTAATCGAAAGGGTCTTTATCTTTTAATGCCAACCATTTTTCTCCATTTAATTTTTCTATGGTAACCTCTGCCCATTGTAAATTGTAATAATTCCATTTTTCTAATTCCTTACCATCGGCAAGTTCATTAAAAACTTCGTTGGCATGAGCTTCTGAAATTCCAGTTACGGGAACAGGAATTTTAGCCACCCATATATCTTCTTTATTCATGCTATAGGTCACCCATAGGTCACCAGATGGTGGAGTGCCATTTCCTTCTACTATGCCTCTTACGTATTGTGGACCGAAGGATTTATAATTACCGCCATATCGCATTGGGCTGATCTGCCCATGAACTAAAAGTAAATCGTCGTAATTCAGCCCATCCTCACTAGTGGAAATAGCTAGTGGCCATCGATATTCGGAAGGATTATATACAGTGGCATAAGAACCATTTGAAAGCTTTTGCCCCCAAATTTTAGCATTACTATTTACAAACCCTGGAGCTCGTAAAGGGTGGTATTCCCAACTTTTACCATTATCCAAACTCATCGAAGTCAAGGCGTGTTTCCACCATCCAACTACTCTTCCATCATCCAAATGATAATAGCTAAATGCTTTAAACTGCTTTTTTAATGGAATCAAAGGATCATCTCTATCCTGTTCTTCAACCCATTGTTGCATCATCAGTGGAGTGTCCAGAAGTTCTTCACATGCTTTCTTGAACCCCTTGTCTTTACTCTTTTTATAAAATGGATATTCAGAAAGTGACCTATCCCATGTTTTATTGTAGCGAATAAAGTGTATTGGACCAAGACTCCCATCTTTATAAATCTCACGAACAACACGACCTATTCCCTTACCGTCATTTGGATCATCCTTCTCGTTTAAGGCAATTCCGTAATAGGCTAGGGTTAACAAACGACCATTCGAAGCAACATAAAACCCCATACGTTGGTGCATTACCGCTGAAATATCCTTAGCCACACCAACCACTCCTTCTTTTGTCCACCCATCAGGGATTTTATACTCCGGAAAAATCACCTCTGGCTTAGACCAATTAGCACCATCCTTTGAAGTGATCAACAAAGTCGTACTAGGTGGGACATGTTCACTGATAGAGTCATTTAAATACTGAACAAAAAAAGTATCATTCCAGTACGCCATGTTCGGAGCGTGGTTATAGGTCCATCCCATATCATCTGCTGAACTGGGGTGTTCTCGACTTGCTCGCATAATTTGTGTTGCATGTGTTCCAACTGCAGGTCTCAATTGACCATGATGGTAATCGATGTTGGAGAGCGTCGATCCCACATAACGTGCTGTATCAACTTCTTGCCCTGCACTAATATTATAAATTAACGCAATGCATAATCCTAAAACAAATTTGAGCAATATCTTTAATTGTAATGTCATGAAATTAGTATTGATCTAGTAAGTGCTTTTATAGCGTTTTACTTTTGGTTAATAGCTTCTCAAGGACAGTGGCTGAAATCCTAGTTATGGTACCATGTTTATGTCCTTTAGGTAAATTAATTTGGTCGCTGATATCTTTAAATTCCTGAAAATCTTCTGTGAGCACAGCAGCATAATTTTTCTCACCATAATTATCGTAATAAATAATGTATTTCCCATCCTGTTCTATCACTGTGGGTCCCTCCGATAAAAAATCACTAAATGGCTCGGTGAATTGTGTATATGGTCCCAGAGGATCTGATGCAAAACCTGCTAATAGGTTTCTATTAGGACGCGTATTATCCTTCATAATAAGCACATAATCATCTTTTGATCGTTTTACAATTACACAGTCTATCATGCTAAATCCGGCATCCATCAAAAGCTGTGTTGGTGTAAATTCTTCAAAATCTTTTGTTGTAGTAAAGTACATCCTATGATTGTTATCTTCATCCTCCTGTCCTTTTTCAAAACGAAATGGTATGGTTGATGCCCATATGATGATAAAGCGTCCACGCTCTTTATCATAAAAAATCTCAGGAGCCCAGACATTGACCACTTCAGGTTCATGTTTCATCGCAGCAATGAAGCGTTGTTCACTCCAGTGAATAAAATCTTTTGTCTTGGCATACCCAAATCCATTACTTCCTTTCCAATCTGTGGTCCATACCATGTGATAAAAACCATCTGGATCTTTTGCCACAGATGGATCTCTCATAATTCCGCTGTTGCCCACCTTAGGCTCTAAATAAGGCCCTTTTAGATCTTCCCAATGATAGCCATCGTGGCTGTAGGATAAATACAATCCCTTATCGGCAGGCTCTCTAAAGCTTGTAAATAAATAAAGGGAATCCGATGTTTGTGAGAGCAGATGCTCGTCCTTTTGCCCAGAAGACGTCCCTGGTATTTCGGTCGATTCCTTTGGGGATTTATCTTTACAAGAAATAGATAAAAGTAAAAACAGTATGAATATTCCCTTGTGCATAGAATTTATTTTTGAATGATTGCCTTGGTATTGACTTGGTTACTTTTAACGATACTCTCTTTGGCATAAGGTGTCAAGTTATTTTGTAGATAGATATCCTTATTATCTTCCCCTGAAACCGATAAAAATAAATCCATGGGTTCAAATAATGTGGTATTGGAAAGTACCACCCGATTTACATTTTCTAACGTTACAACTGGAGTGTTTTGCAGGGGCTCTTGTGTCTTTACATTGTCCAATACCACTGCATCGGAATTTAGGATCTCAAAAGATGATCCTAATGTTGTAGTTACGGTCACATCATGTATTTCAACACCAGAAGCTTTGGAAATATAAAAGCCTTCCTTCGCCTGCATGTCCACATCAGTGAATCTAATATTGGAAACAGGCATTTCTTCTATTCCTAATACCTTAGCAGCTGTATTAATGTCTTGCCCTGTAATTCCTGAAAAATGAATATTTCTAAACACCGGCGTTTTTTCAGTAACTGGACCAACTTTAGTATTCTTATCGTAGAACATATTGATCATAATGGCTTCTTTTTGTATGTTATTCATTACAATATTAGAAACTCGAATATCTTCTACTACGCCCCCCCTTCCTCTGGCGGTTTTAAGTCGAATGCCTCGATCAGTTCCATCAAAAACACAATTTGAAATCGTCACTTTTTTTATCCCTCCTGATACTTCACTCCCAATAACCACTCCTCCATGCCCACTAAGCATTGTACAGTTGGTAATAGTTACATTTTCCGTTGGGGTGGCCCATTTACGGCCATCAGCATCACGTCCAGACTTAATGGTAATACAATCATCTCCTACACTAATATGGCAATCTGAGATATGTACATTTTTACATGAAGTTGGATTAATGCCATCGGTATTAGGTGATGGTGGATTAAAAATCGTAACTCCCGTAATTCGTATATTATCACAAAAGGCAGGATTAATCGTCCAAAATGGACTATTCTTGATGGTTATTCCTTCAATGAGGATGTTCTCAGATTGGAACGCTTGAAATAATGGTGGTCTAAAGAATTTCAGATTCATCGTTCGCTGGTAATAATCAGAAGTTTCCAGGTTTGGATTGGCTTCCTGCCACATTTTTTGATATTTATTCAAAGGCCGCTTCTCTTTAGCTAATTCAATATCATACATAGCGTTCCACCATTTTTTTCCCTGTCCATCAATAGTACCTCTTCCTGTAATGGCAATATTTTTTACGTTTTTAGCATACATCAAGGGAGAAAAATTATTCATCACTGTTCCTTCCCAACGCATCTGCACAAAAGGCAGGTAGTTATCGAAGTCATCTGAAAACCTAAGGACCGCACCTGCATCTAGGTGAAGAGTGATATTACTTTTAAAATGAATCGCTCCTGTTAGGTAGTCCCCTGCAGGAAAATATATAGTACCCCCTCCATTGCTCGCAGCCTGGTCGATGGCCTGCTGAATGGTTTTGGTGAGAAGTTCATTCTCCCCTGCTTTTTTTCTTTCTGCTATATTTATCCATTGATTTTGAGCTAGACTAAATACTGGCAATACAAAAAGTAGCGCAGCGAGTACCGATCGGTATTGGTATAATTTGAAAATCATAATTAGCTTGAATTCTGTTTATTTTTAGTTTGATTTTATTTTCCTTAATAGGAGTTATTCTTGTTCCAAAATAAGAACCCAGTCATTCCCATCAGAAATTTCGCCAAGTGGTTTATAACTATAGCGATCGGCATTTTTATCCAATACTTCTGCAGCTGACTTTTCACCATTTCTAGGGTTATACCAACTTGCTTTAAAAGATTTAAATCCAAGGGCATCCGTATGAATATCAATTTGTCTTCCATCATAGGTATATACCAAAGCATAATTACTTCCAATGGTTGCTGGAATAAACTGATAGCGCTCTCCTTGATTAACAACCAAAGTACTATCAGGTTTTCCAGTTAAAAAGGGATAAGCCTCCATTAATTTTTTTAAATACTGCATTTGTTTTGCACCGGGATCATTTAATGCCACTTTCCAAGGTTTGGTATTACCATATGCCCCAGTTGGAGAATTCTCAGGGTGCATTTGCATAACTGCACTATGTCCATAGGTAAAACCAGCAGCACCTGCAAAGACTGACCAATAGGCATATCTACGAACATCTTTTGCTTTCCAAAACGGCTGTAATGTGTCATGCAACCCCTGTGGAATACCTTCATAGGAGGGTTCTCCATCCAAGGTTGGCTTAATTGGCTTTCGTTCGTAATCTGCTTTAACAAAACGCCAATTATCCTCACCATATGCCCTATCCGTATCATCTTGATCATAGCGCCTATGGCCTGATTGAAACATATTGAAATCCAACCACTCTTGATTATGAAACCAATCAGAAGAATCATGACGTCCTCGTGGATGAAATGTAATCAATGTTTCTGGGTTGTACGCATCAAGGGTTTCACCTATGGACTGCCAGACATCAGTATATTCGTCTCCAAAGGTATCCCCTCCATTGAGCCAAATTATATTTTTGGTATCACGGTATCTTTTAGCCAAAAATGTAGCATAGGCTTTTGCTTGTGTTGCTGTTACTTTACCGTCCTTAACATTGTTCCCCCATACAGGAACCAGCGCCATATAAATTCCGTTTTCCTTTGCCGTTTTTATCGCATAATCTATATGATCCCAAAAATCGTATGCTATGGAGTCCTTAAATTCTGAACCAGGAGTTACAATTGGTTTTGAAACATCTAAATCTACTAATGCAGTATCACCGTAGACATTAACAGCATCCAGAGAATGCAAAACCATAGCTTGTATCACGTTAAAACCTTTCGACTTTCTATCTTCTATATAGTGCTTTATCTCTTGGCGATCCAAACGATTAAACATAAGCCAGCCTGTATCCCCTAGCCAAAAAAATGGTTCTCCATTTGCCTGAACAAAATATCTATTATTATCAGATATCTCTAAACGATTAAATTTTTGATCCACAGTTTCAATTACATTTTCCGATGTAGTAGTTTTATTTTTGGATTGCTCACATCCTATGGCACAAATAGCTATAAGCGCCATTGCGGAGTGCGTTACTAAGGCTTTAATATTCATGGTTTAAATTTTTTTAATAAAAAGAATCTTGTCGTTTTCTAAAGGTTTAATCACTATTTCTAATCCTCCACGCACCCTAGTTTTAGGATGTGTTTTTCCAGTTTCAGCATCGATTGTATAGACCTGAAATCTTCCGCGGAAGTTGGTAAGATCAAGTTTAACATCCTCAGACTTATTAAGGAAGAATAAATAACTTTCACCTGGATCTTGAAGACTCCAAATGGCACTTTTATAATCTTCATTTTCACCAGGGTTCATCCTTGGTAAGGACTCGCTAAATGACTCCAAATCTACCTTAGGAATCATCGGTAAAGAAGCCCCAGCCATTAACTGAGCCCAACCAAATCTTGCGGCATTATTTGTTGAATAAATAACCGCTTTCTCTGGAAAGCGTTCGCGATATTCTTTTATAGCTCTGTAGACAGAACTATTGGATTCTTTTCCCGTTTTCATTTTACGGGCATGCTGACGAGGTGCTAAATTTTTTCCACCCTCGGGAGCATAAGTGGTACCATCATTTTTGTAATACCAGTATTTTATAGCAATCACATCTATAACCGCTTCCCTAACACTATCATTTAATATAGCATCTTGAACGTCTTTGGTAGCTGAAAGCCCAATAAATGCATCATTTTCATGAACTGATTCCCAATCCTTCACCACGTCAATCCAAAACTGCATAAAATGTAAAGGCCCCGTAAATTCCTCACTTGTAAATTGAATAACATTGGACTGTGTTTTAAAATTTTCCAGTGATTTTTCAATATACATTTGGTGCAATTTCTTTCGCTGTGGATGGTTTATATCGTAAAACTGCTCCGCCATAAAAATACGCTTATCACCAGCGTATGGAGGAGGTTCTGGAAAACCAGTATTATTAATATTATTAATAGATCGCCAAGGAGAACTAGACCAATGGGCTCCTGCCTCAAGAATATTGTGCTGAAAGTATTGTTGGTGTAGAAGCAATTGGCCTTCGGGCTCTGCTAATCTTGCAAAATCATATAATCGATTCCAATACCAATGATTGTATTTCGTCAAATCGTATTTACTTAAATGATCCCAGGCTACTCCTGTACCACTTCTAGCAAAAGGTTGTTCATAAAAAGGAGGCCATGTATCGGCGTCAATTCTTCGCACGCGTTGATGGTCATCCATACGACGATCATACCATAGACCGTAATTATGGCTCAGACCAATGATATTTTGAGTTTTAAAATAAGCTACTACTTCGTTCAAATTATCCGTACGACCAATTCCTCGTTGCCCAGGAACGAATCGGGTAATATGTGGTGTTGCCCGATTGATATCACGGTCTCTAAGACTTCCTCTCCACCACATGACATTTGTACGCTTACCACTTAGGAGGGTATTTTGGAAAAGTAGCCTTCCCTGTTTTAATGCTATGAAAGGCTGCTGAACGATTTCCTTTTCGGTTTTCGGTCCAATAGGATCATCAATCCATGGAATATTCGTTGATTTGAAGTCAATAGGATTCCGGGTATGGCTTTGAAGAATCCATTCCTTGAGCGTAATTAATGGTTCTTTGGCCTCTTCTGTGAGCTTCATAGCCACTTCTACTGTAGGACTAGAGGACGGCTCCGAACCTATGTCTAAAATTTGAGGATCAACAGGTAGCGTATGATGGCGTTTTTTTAGCTGTGCATAGAAAAGACTTCTAGGTCTGATGTGGCTATTTACTTCTTTCCAATGAGCATTTCCAGAGAATTGTCCCCACACTCCAAAGGCCCAGTTCTGTGCAGTCGGTGGGTTAGAAACTTCCATCATAGAGGCAGCACTTTCCCATACAACACTGTTGGCTGCAGTCCAACCAGACCCCCTATTTGATTGCCCTTGGTTGCGAAGGCTGAGCCCATGACCATCAATTGTAACAATATCAAAGAGTACACCAGTGGCCCAACTCCCAATAGTACCACTAAAACTGTGCGGTAAATATGCATGACATTGCACAAAAGCATTCGGTCCTGTGGTTCCATATCCACCAACGGCAAAATCGTGATATCCATACTCAGCATAACATCGTTGAAATAAATTCTTTTGCCCTTCTGTATAGAAGCTATGCCTGCGGTAGGAAGCGATCTCAGAAATTGGATTCAACGAAAGACAGTCCTCAACAGTCACTTGACTTGCTGTTTTTAATATATGAACCGCACCTCCAGCTAAATGTTCGAAATTAACTTGTCGAATCCAAGCGTTTTTAGTGTTTTCCACAGAAATTCCTAACCAACGGTGTTGTTCATCCTTAAGATTATCTTTGTGATAGGTAGAACTAATTTTTAAATTTTCCACACCTACTTCTTGAATTCTTCCAGGCCAAGAATAGCGCAATAATTCAAGATGATCCTTCTCTGGAGATAGTTCCATCGTTAGTGGAGCGTCCAGCTCAATTTCATTATCATTTATTTGAACAACAGATCTATCCCAATCTATGGTCCAATCTACTGTCTTCCAGCCTATCCAGTTCGTTTCTCCACCAAAATTGTTCATCTGTAAAGTATCTAACCAATCCTGCGTTAAGTTTTTACGAAGGATCAATTGGTCTCCTTTTTCTAATTTTCCTTTGCCAATGGTAATGGAAGTACTTCCCAATGGGATATGTCGTTGAGAAATCTGGAGGGTATCCTCAATTTTAAGATCATCTGATCCCAAAATACGAATTATTGCCGCTCTCTTAGTTCCTGTACCTAATAACACCGTCCCGTTATCTGAAGCTCCAGATCCTCTTAGAACAACCCCTGACTTCGCTATATAGAGGCTTCCTTTAATTCTGTAAATTCCTTTCTCAAGTAGTACAGCACCTCGGAATCCGTTGCGATCTGGTTTTAATCTTGATACATAATCAATGGCTTTCTGAATTTTATCAGTAGCATCACCATCAACTGTTGATACCTTAATTTTAGCCGGAACATCTGCAATGGCTCTGTTAGATAGGGCATAACCACTAAAAGAAAAATCAAGAATTGTATTGCCTTTCGCGTCCGATAGGTATTCTATTGAAGTTTGATCACTCTTTATATCAGGATATAATTCTTGACTGCGCGCTTTTATACTAGATAGCAATGCAGTAAAAAGTAGTAAACAAATTATTCTGTGAAACATCATTATTTCGCACGTTTCTTAATTATTGAAGCAAAGGTTCTGTTAAAGTATCTTCATTATTAGCCAAATCCTTCCAATTAACCTTCTTAGTTGGGTCGATACCATTAATATATTTTTCGATATTAGTATATCCATCACCGTTTACATCTTCTCTGGCATCAGAGGGATCATTGGGATTTAAATTATATTTGATTTCCCAACGATCTGGCATACCATCTTTATCGGTGTCTTTATAAGGCTTTCCTTTGTATTTAGGATAACCTCCAACTTGACTAACATGCGTTATAATCCCTTTTTTATAGGAATCATCACCGAGGACTTTGCTTTTATTATATTTATCCCCCTCGACGGTTTCCCCTCTCTGCCGGCCCTTAAGTTTCCCGGTTTTTACTTCCGATATAATACGCCTATCAACTGCATCTCTCAAAGGCAGGGTTGCTCCAACATTTTTTAGCACGAACTCATAAGCCTCTCCGGCAGGAAGTATCGTAATAGGAGCTAATGGGAAAGGCTCGTATTTTCTAAAATTAACCCAATATTTTTTGGTCAGCTCAGGGTCCCCTTCAACTTGTACACCACCATTCCAGTTATCAGCGGTTACTTTTGGAAACCCGTCTACAATATTGCCATCAACATAGCCACGTCCTAAAATAAGAGAATCCTTTAAACCTCTTTGCCCTTCTGGTTTTATGATACGATAAGCGATTGGCTTATCTAATGGCGTAATAGGGCCTGGCTTAAAATAATTATTTATAATATTATACCTGGAACGATGGTCTCCCCCATCAATACTTCTATTATACCAATTAAAAACGACATTATTCACAAAACCAAAATCCCCATACATACCAACGGAGGCATTTCTTGAAATGTTATGTGCCCATAGGTTTCTCATAAAAGTACTGTTTATTCCTCCAATGGTACTACCAAATGCATGGTTATAGGTGTTTAAACATTCGGAGAATATAGAATTTTGAATGGTGATATTTACCGTTGGAAGCTTTTCTCGTCTTCCGTTGGAATGGGTGTACATATGTCTATACATGGACATATTTTCATCCAGCCCCCAGCTAGCAGAAACATGATCTATCATTATATTACCAATAGGATTTCCACCAATGGCATCATCACGTCGACCGACAAAAGTTTCGCCTCTTCTAAAGCGCATATGTCGGATCACTACATCATGTGTGTCAATTAAAAATGATTCACCCGCTACGCAAACACCATCTCCAGGAGCAGTTTGCCCTGCAATGGTTAAATAGGGTGCACGTACTGTAATAGGAGTTTTCAGTCTAATGATTCCAGCTACGTTGAAAACTATGATCCTTGCTCCCCCTGCCTCACAGGCCTCTCTTAAACTACCCGGACCACTGTCATTCAAATTATCGACCACAAAAACCTTCCCTCCACGTCCTCCAAAGCTATACATTCCACCACCTTCTGCCCCAGGAAATGCTGGTATTTCGGCCTGTGGCAGATCCTCTGGGTAAGAAGCCCAAGGAATATAAGGTTTTCCTTTAGCGGCCTCTGCATTTATAATGGGTAATGCCTTCGACCATGCATGATCAGAACGTTGTTTAACCTGATCCATAAATCGATCTGTATCCGATTTTACATCAGAGGTAATAGTAGGGTATTGGGCCAATATTCCTTGTGTACATAAAAGCATACATAGGAAACTAGCAATATAAATTGCAGCTTTGTCCATTGAATTATATTACGTTTTAAACTATTTTAATGACATCGAAGTTTACCAATGATTCCTCTTTAGAGCATCCTGTGCCTACGTGTTAAAATAACAAACCAGTATGTTAAAAAGGTACCTATGGCTTATCTTGTATAAGGTGCTAAACCATTTTTTAATTTGGCTAAGGTATCAACATTGTTATCCAAATCACTCCAATCAATTTTTTTAGTGGGATCAATTCCATTAATATATTTTTCGATATTGGTATACCCATCACCATTGATATCACCGTTGGCATCCGTCGGGTCATTTGGATCAAGATGATACTTGAGTTCCCATTTATCAGGCATTCCATCCGAATCGGTATCCTTATAAGGTTTACCAGTATACTCAGGATAGCCACCAACTTGCTCCACCGTAGTAATAATCCCTTTTTTATAAGAGTCTGAAGGTAATCGTCGATTAATAAATTCTGAACCAATATTGGATTCTAAACCATCTGGATAATTAATTTTACCAGTACGAACCTGTTTAACAATTCGTTGATCCACCTCATCTCTTATAGGCAGTGTAGCACCCGCATTCTCTAGTACAAATTCAAATGCCTCTTGCGTAGGCATAATAACGACATTGTGAATTGGAAACATTTCGGACTGTTGAATGTACTGTAAATGTTTTTGAGCTTCTACCTCAGAGAAGTCTTCTAATTGCACTCCACCATCCCAATTATTAGCACTAACACGCTTATTGCCTTCTATGACATTCCCTGCCACATAAGCTCTACCAAAAGTTTTAGGTTGGAAATAGCCAGATTCAGGTTTGAGAATTCTATGACGAATTGGCTTGTCCTTAGGTGTTATTGGTCCCGGTTTAAAATAATTATTGACAATATTGAACATCGAACGATAATCTCCCCCATCAATAGATCGATTCCACCAATTGAAAATCACATTATTAATAAAGTTAAAACTTCCATACATGCCTACTGAAGGATTTCTAGAAATATTATTGGCCCACAAGTTTCTAACAAATGTGCTATTCAAACCTCCAATAGTGCTTCCAAAAGCGTGATTATAGGTATCTAAACCCTCGGATGAAATACTATTTTGAATGGTCAAATTAGATGTTGGGAGTTTTCGAACATCTGCCTCTGGATGCTCTTTAAACATATTGCGATATAAAGACATATTTTCATCCAAG
>Ga0079224_100003711_pt1 | contig 19396 bp, 16 predicted proteins | sample Stecom2015_FD_80414 | JGI IMG/M metagenome (GOLD analysis project Ga0079224, IMG submission 80414) | Agricultural soil microbial communities from Utah to study Nitrogen management - Steer compost 2015 | ecosystem: Environmental > Terrestrial > Soil > Agricultural land | place: USA: Utah... | reverse complement strand
GGCCGCGGAGCACTGCAGGGCGATTGGAGTTTCATGCGCCAGGCTTCTCTCCGCGGCCTCCGCGCCTCCGCGTGAGGCTTTTTTTACCGGTTCCGCTTGCAGACGAAGCTCCGCTTCGCCCCAGCCGAGCCTCCACCCGAGCCTGGCCCCGAGCGCCGACTCCGGAATTGCAGGGTCATTTACGGGAGGCGCAACACCGGCGAGTGGCACGGAGGCGCGCTCGAATGCTCCACGAATATCGTTTACAGCCCACTAGAGACAACCCTCCACATACTCGATGCTGGGCCCGCCCGCTCGAATGTGCGCGACCTCCCCATCCAGGTCAGTTTCGTAACGGATTCCACGCCTGCCTGCAGAATCGGATGCCTCACGCCACACCGTTATGTAGCTCGCCGGCGCATCGGAGTACTTGTGCGGTAGTACGCTGGCACGGTCGCCGTACACGCCCATCACCTTCCCTGCCGGCTCGCCAATCCGGATTCCCGTGAGCGATTCGATTTCGCGGTTACGGCTTATTGAAATGCGTGTCAACACGCCCTGTTCGAGCATGAGCAGTACACCGTCCGGCGCCTCCCTCGGTCGGAATTCGTCACACTCCTCTGGAATCGGTCCGCCCACAGCATTCGGGTTCGCATCCTCTCCTGCCGCTGCCACCACCTCCGCCCTGGTCATTCCAATCCGCAGAGGGCCCCACCCGTCAGGCGTGATGTGCGTGGCGTCGGGTTGACCGCCGAGTAGCGAATCGACCGTACCTGCCGCTCCCGGCGACATCGTGGAATCAACAGCCCCGCCGGCCGACGGCACCACCGCAGAAGCTGAATCGTCACCCACTGCCTCCTGGCTCGTGCCACACGCCAGAAGTACAAGCAGCGACAGGAACGACGTGCCGTGCAGGAGGCCGCCGGGCAGCCGGGAGCGACTCGGGTCCGTTGCAGAGACCCGACTGGTGCGGCTCTCCACCGGCTTGCCGAAAGGACGAAGTGGAGAAATGAGCCGCTCGCCAACGGAACGCGCAGGTATTCGTGGCAAATCCATTGTTCTCTCGCGTGGCTGTTGGGCCATCCCTGTCCAGCTGGCAGGTACCCGCTGCCTGCAGGCCTGCTCCCCGAATCTATCCACGCGCGCGGCGCTGCCGCACCCACGCCATCAGCAACGCGACAAGCATGGCAGGAACCGACAGTATCAGAAACATGAAAAGCCCCAGCGGCAACAGACCGAAGGAGCCACTCGAGAAAACCAGGACCGCCGCCTGGCCGAGCATCACCAGCAGCCCCCACCGCCAGGCCTTCACCGGCACGCGGTAGCCTGTGAAACCGGCGAGACCGATCGAGAGGGGATACGTGATGCTCCAGTAGAACGACGCATCCCACGCCTCACGACGTCCGCTGATGATCATGGTCGCAATCCAGAGGAGGGCGCCTCCGCCGATCGCTGCTGCAGCACCGGAGCCCAGAAACCGGATTCCCTGCGGACGCCCTGAGCGGGTCATCGCTGGTCAGCCTTCACGGCCGGACGCAGCATTCGACAGCCACACATGAGAACCTACGGCCGCAACCGGTTCATCAGCCGCGGAAACGCTATGCACTCCCGGATATGCGGCGTACCGCAAATCCACGCTACGGTTCTCTCCAGCCCCAACCCGAAGCCCGAGTGCGTGAAGGTGCCGTACTTTCTCAGGTCCAGGTACCAGCCATATGCATCCATCGGCAGGCCCTCTTCCTCGATGCGCCTCACGAGCCGGTCGTAGTCATCTTCACGCTGCGACCCGCCAATGATCTCGCCGTAGCCCTCCGGCGCCAGGCAGTCGTTGCACAGCACCGTGCGCGGGTCAGCCGGATTCTCCTTCATGTAGAAGGCCTTGGCTTCCTTCGGATAGTTGGTGATGAACACCGGCCGGTCTGCACCCTCCACGAGCACCGACTCGTCCTCCGCGCCCAGGTCCTCTCCCCACGTAACCTCCCGCCCTCGCTCCTGGAGAATTCGCACGGCCTCGCTGTAGTCTATTCGCGGGAATGGAGCCTTCACCGTCTCCAGCTTGCTCACGTCCCGCTCCAGCTCCCTGAGCTCGGCCTGGCAGCGCTCGAGAACACGCTCCACCAGGTAGGACACCAGGTCCTCCTGCAGCCGCATGTTGTCTTCCGAGTCGTTCCATGCGACCTCGGGCTCGATCATCCAGAACTCGGTGAGGTGCCGCCGCGTCTTGGACTTCTCCGCGCGGAAGGTGGGTCCGAACGTATAGATGGCGCCGAGTGCAGCGGCGGCGGCCTCTCCGTACAGCTGGCCGGTCTGCGCCAGGTATGCGTTCCCCTCGTCGAAGTACTCGGTGGAGAAAAGGCCGGAACGTTCGCCAATCGCCGCCGTAAGAATGGGTGTGTCCACGCGCACGATACCACGAGCGTAGAAGAAGTCGTGGATGGCCTGCTCGATCTCATTCCTCACCCGCATTATGGCGAGCTGGCGCGGGCTCCGCAGCCACAGGTGCCGGTTGTCCAGCAGGAAGTCGACCCCGTGCTCCTTGGGCTGGATCGGGTAGTCGAGCGGGCTTTCGCCAACCACCTCCAGACCGGAAATGCCTAGCTCGACTCCGCCGGGAGAGCGCGCGTCTGCTCGCACCGCCCCTTGTACCCTTACCGAAGTCTCCTGCGTCAGGAGGGCGAAGGTCTCCCACGTTTCCGGGGAAACATCATTCTTTGCCAGAATGCACTGGAGGGTGCCGGTGCCGTCGCGAATTACCACGAAGGCCACCTTTCCGGAAGAGCGCAGGTGGGTAACCCAGCCGCTGATGTTTACCGTGGCGCCAATATGATCAGGCAGCTCTGCGATGCGGAGGGACTGGGACGATGTCATTGCAGTGGTTAGGGTTACGGCGTGGCGGCGGAAGCTAGGAGGCACCCATGGCAGTGTCAACTTTTCAGATGGTGATCTGGCACACATCCGAGTTGCGTTCCGGCCCTCTGAAGGTGACAATCCGTAGCAGCGGCAGCGAGCGGGAGCATCACGGACACAAGGTCCATCCGATCACCGCATCTCGAACGTCGAAGTAATGACCTTACGCGCCCGTCTAGCGCTCGGCTTTCTGGCCATTGCCGTGTTGTTGCTCATGCCTCTCGCGATTGCCATGCAGGCACTCTCGGAGCTTGGGGCCACCACGCGCGCGCTGCAGGATCGCGACGTTGCGGCCTCGCTGCGCCTCTCCCAGGTTCGCTCGCACCTGGAGGAACTCACGAACGCGGAAAAGGCGATCCTGTTCGCCGACGACACCGGCGCCGTATCGTGGCTCTATGGTGAACTGGACTCTCTGGGCACGCAGTCCGATTCGCTGCGCGAGGTTGAGTTGGTACAGGCGGCGGACATGCTCGATTCCATGCTCAACGTGGTGCGTCGTGAGGCGCCCGTGGAGATTGCTGCCGCTGCCGCGCAGGACATCGAAACCGCCGATTCCATATCGCTGAACCTGATCGTTCCGGCGCTTCGAACTGCTGACGCCGCCATCGCGCGTGGAGAGCGTGAGGTTGCCAGGCGCACCAGTGAAGCTGTGATCGCAAGCGCATCGAGGGCACGAGACGCGCGCGAAACCGCCATGTTCGCATTTGCGCTGGCCACCGTGTTCGCCGCTGGAATTGCCTTCGCCATCACGCGCTCGATCAGTCGGCCCGTGAAGGATCTCGAAACAGGCATGCGGGCGGTTGCCGGCGGAGATTTCGGACATGCGCTCCGGTTCGGGCCGGACCGGGGCGACGAGTTCGGTCGGCTGTCCCGCAGCTACGCATCCATGGCCCGGCAGCTCAAGGAACTGGACAAGATGAAGGCGGAGTTCGTGTCCGTGGCATCGCACGAACTGAAAACGCCGATCAACGTGATGATCGGCTACCTGCAGCTGATGGATGAAGGCGTGTACGGGCCCGTTACTCCACGCCAGCAGGAAGTTCTCGCCACGCTCGGCACGCAGGCCGAATCACTGGCACGACTCGCGCAACAGCTGCTCGATGTAAGCCGATTCGAAGCGGGCGGCGGAAGGCTCGAACTTTCGCGATTCGCACCAGCGGACGTGCTCAGGGAGCTCGAGGAGACGTTCCAGGTGTGGTCAATGCAGCGCAGCATCTCGTTCGAGGTGGAGCTGAGCGACTCGCTTCCTGACACCGTATTTTGGGACGCAGACCGAATGAAGGAAGTAGTTGGCAACCTGTTATCGAATGCCTTCAAATTCACGCCAGCCGGCGGGCGTGTCGGTCTCCGTGTTGATCGGAGCGACGATCGCGTAATGCTGGAGGTAAGTGACAGCGGTGCCGGTATTCCGGCGTCGCAACTGCCGCATGTTTTCCAGAAGTTCTACCAGGCAGACAACCAGGCTGCCGCCGCGATCAAGGGTACGGGGCTGGGGCTCGCGATCGCGCGCGAGATTGTGGAAGCACACGGGGGCGAGATCATGGTGGAGAGCACACCGGGTGTGGGAACTGTCTTCACACTGTTCCTGCCGATAGAGGCCAGGCTTCAGGAACGACGCCGCCTCACGCCTGAGTCTTCCCTCGCGGCGGTGGCGCACTCGTGATGCGCCGCTGCATGCACACGCTGGCCGCGATGTCTGCCCTGCTCCTGGCTCCTGCCTGCGCCAGCACTCCGGAGCAGACGGTTGAACCTCCTGCCGCTGTAGTACGGAGTGAGTGGCAGTTCACTCGTGAAGCGGTACAGCGGCTCGCCCTCGACGGACGCTACGCGGAGGCAGATTCAACGCTCCGTTCGTTCGAGCGGCGGGCAGCCATTGATGAATCGATTGCCCCGGGCGACCTGGCGGAAGCCAGGTACCACCGCATGCTGCTGCGCGTGGATCCCTCCAACCCGGCAACCACGCCGGATAGCGCTCTTGCCGCGATAGACGAGTACCTGGCGGCTGGAAGTGCGCAGGCGCGCTATCAGGAGGCGCTGGTGCTGCGACGCCTGTCGGGTGAGCTTCAGCGCACACTGAACAAGCCGCCTCCCGCGCCCATCATCCTTACGGACACCGCCCTTCTGCGGCAGCGATCCGATGAGATTGCGCGCCTGCGCGATTCCCTCGAGCGCACCAGTGCGGAACTGGAAAGGATTCGTCGAAGGCTGCGTTCAACGAGGCCGGACTCGGTTCCCCCACCCTGACCCGTGCAGCTACGGCTCTCCAGAGGAACGGCGGCCCCGAATTGCTGGTGGGGCACAGCGTGGCTGCATTCAAGCGGGCTGGTGAACGTCCCTAGTGGGCTGTAAACGAATATAATTTTACAGCCCACTAGCCCGTTCGGAACAACTCCATGGCGCGCGCATAGCGCTCGGTGAGCAATCGCCTCACGCCCTCGTACTTCTTCTGCTCCAGCTCCGGATCCTCCTGCATGATTCGGTCGGCTGCAGCGCGAGCGCGAATGAGCAGCTCCTCGTCGCGAAGTGGGTCTGCTACGCGGAACAGCGGTTCGCCGTGCTGACGTTCGCCAAACAGGTCGCCCATTCCACGCATACGCATGTCCTCACGCGCGATCTCGAATCCGTCTTCGGTTTGCGTGAAAACGCGAAGCCTGGCCGCTGTCTCATCACCCACGTCGCCCAGCAGGATACAGTAGGACGCATCCGCCCCGCGTCCCACGCGACCGCGAAGCTGGTGCAGCTGGGACAGGCCGAAGCGCTCGGGGTGCTCGATGAGCATCACCGTTGCGTTAGGCACGTCGATGCCCACCTCGATCACCGTAGTGGTCACCAGCACATCCAGTTCACCATCCCTGAACCGACGCATTATGTCGTCCTTCTCGGCCGATGGCAGGCGTCCGTGCAGCAGTGCCGTGCGACGTCCGAGCAGAGGTCCGGTGGAGAGTTCCTCGTGCGCGGTGGTGGCTGCCCTGAGATCAGTCTTCTCCGACTCCTCGATTACCGGGTAGGTAATGTATGCCTGACGACCCCTGTCCAGCTCCCGGATCACGAAGTCCAGAACCTTTTGACGGGCAGTCTCCGGCCGGTGCGCCGTGGTAATCGGCTGCCTGCCGGGAGGGCGCTCGTCCAGGATACTGATGTCCAGGTCTCCATACAGCGTAAGGGCGAGCGAGCGCGGGATCGGGGTTGCGCTCATGAGCAGCACGTCCGGCATCTCACCCTTGGCGGAAAGCGCCGCACGCTGATCCACCCCGAAACGGTGCTGCTCGTCCACGATGGCCAACCCCAGCCGGGCAAATTTCGCGGATTCCTGCACCAGGGCGTGCGTACCCACCACGAGCAGCGGACCAGGCTCCGCCATTCGAGCGAGCGCCTCACGTTTTTCGCGCGCCGTAAGCCTTCCCGTAAGCAGAACGGGTTCGATCTGCAAAGGATCCAGCAGCCTGCGGAACGTGTTCATGTGCTGCTCGGCAAGCAGCTCGGTGGGTGCCATGAGCGCAGCCTGCCGATCGTTCTCCATAACGAGCAGTGCCGCGAAGAGCGCAACGATGGTCTTGCCGCTTCCAACGTCGCCCTGTAACAGGCGGTGCATCCGCCGCGAACTGCACAGGTCTCGCACAATCTCGCGAATTGAGCGGGACTGCGCGCCGGTTAGCGAGAAAGGCAGGTTCTCGCGCAGGGTGGTTGTGAGCTGTCGCTTGTTCTCGTAGGCGAAGCCCACGCGAGCAGCACGCGCCTCACGATTGGCGCGCCGGTGCAACAGCTGCACTGCAAGAAGCTCCTCGAATGCAAGACGCGACCGACCGCTGAGGGCGTCCGCAAGCGACGCCGGCCGGTGAACCATCTCCAGCGCCTTCTGCAGTGGAGGGACTCCTGCCTCACGAAGAATCTCCGCCGGCAGGTATTCCTCGACATGGGGCAGCAGCTGATCGAGACAGGTTTCAACGAGCGACCGCAGCTGCTTTACCGACAGCCCCTCGGTTGCAGGGTAAACTGCCAGCACCTTGCCGCCCTGCCCTTCATCCTCATCCTCGCTGCCCAGGTTCACCCACTCGCGCGGCTGAAGCTGACGACCGTGAAAGAAGCGCACGTGGCCGACCACCAGCAGCGTGTCACCCTTGTGAATGGTTCGGTCCAGGAAAGCCTGGCCAGGCCATGCGACCTCGATCATTCCGGACTCGTCTCGCAACACTGCCTGGAAGATGCGGAGCCCCTTCCGTGTGGGCAGCACGCCCTTGCTCACCACCGTGCCGAGCACAGTGGCATCCATGCCGGGCTCGATGCTGTTGATCCTGGAAACAGTGCTCGCGTCTTCGTAGCGACGGGGCACATGGTAGAGCAGATCACCGGCCGTGCGAATGTTCAATCGAATCAGCATGTCCGCGCGGCGCGGCCCAACTCCCGGCACGTAGTTGACCGGCGTGTCGAGGTAGAGTCGCCGTCCGGCGCCTGACGAGGACGAGCGCCTGCTCCCGCCCGAGCGCGAGCTCACCCCTCCAGAAGCTCCCTGCTGAATGCGGCCGGATTGAACTGACGAAGGTCTGCCGCCGATTCGCCGGTGCCCAGGAACTTCACCGGCACATCCAGCGCTTCGTGCACCGCGACAACCACCCCGCCCTTCGCCGTTCCATCCAGCTTGGTAACCACCAGGCCGGTGACAGGCACGGCGGCCGCGAACGTACGTGCCTGCGAAATGGCATTCTGTCCGATGGTGCCGTCCAGCACCAGCAGCGACTCGTGCGGCGCGCCGGACAGCCGCTTGCCGATCACGCGGTTGATCTTCTTCAGCTCGTCCATCAGGCCCGCGCTGGTGTGCAGACGACCAGCCGTGTCCACGATGATCACATCCACGCCCCGGGTGATGCCGGCGTCCACGGCATCGAATGCCACGGACGCCGGATCGGCGCCGGGGTTGCCGCCTACGAACTCAGTACCCGCACGACTCGACCACAGCCTCAGCTGATCGATGGCGCCGGCTCGAAAGGTGTCTGCGGCGCCCAGGAGCACGGTTTTGCCCTGCTTGCGCAAAGCAGTCGAAAGCTTTCCGATGAACGTGGTTTTTCCGGCACCGTTCACGCCGAGTACGAGCACCACGGTAGGGCCTTCGTTGGCGAGGCGGAGGGTGGGATCACTGTTTCCCGCCCGCAGCGCCTCCTCGATGCCACCCTGAAGCGCTGCGAGGAACTCCGGCTGCGTCTTCACCTGCCCGCGCTCAGCGCGCCGCTGCACGTCACTCACGAGCCGCATCGTGGTTGGAACTCCGAAGTCCGCCTCCAGCAGAAGCTCTTCCAGCTTCTCGAGCGAACCGGCATCCACGCCGCCGCGCGCGAGCACGGCGACGTCCATCATTGCAACGTCTTTTATGCGGTCCCAGAGAGACCGTGCGGGCGTATCACCCTTTCTGCTGAATAGTCTGGCCATGGCTCACGGAAGCTAACGCAGCCGTGTTTACGGCGTGGAGCGGTTCGTTGCGGTTCGGGCCCGATCGTTGGAAAGCCGCACCCGTACCATTACCGCAGCCCCGATCGCCTCCTCAGCAACCATTCCGTGCAAAGAAACGCCACCACGAGCAGGTAGAGCCAGCCAATCGATCGGGCGCTTCTGCGCGTCTGAACGACCGGCGCGGCACCCACCTCGCCGCTGGTTACGGTGGGGCGTAACGGCAGCAGTTCGCGCGCCGGGTTCACCACGACTATTGCGCTGCCGCCGTTCATCTGCGCCCGCCAGCGCCCAGCCGAGAGCGGCGGGCTGGTGGCCACCGACTCGCCGGGCAGGAACTCGAGGCTGAGCGAGCTGGCAGACGTGTCGGACTCCAGCGCCTGCTGATCCACCGACAGCGAGCCGATTCGCCGCAAGGTGAGCTGCACGGTGGAGTCGGCGGCGCTCGTGCGGCGCCATGCAACTGGCTCGCCGGCACGCATTACCGGCTCGTCTGGCACCATCGCGCGCGGGTCCACTCGCTCGGCCGACAGCCAGTCGAGCAGCGCTCCCCAGAACGAACCGTACGCATTCACACCCTCGCCACCGCGGAACTCCCACCGCCAGAACCCGGAAGCAGCCACCACGGCCCGCCTGGGCTGCGTTTCCCAACCCGCTACCGGCGAGGCACGCTGAGCGCCCCGGTTGCGAGCCAGTTCCAGGCCGCGCCAGCTTCCGCCGCTCGGCGCTCCTGCCAGAGAGAGCGGCGCCAGGCTGTCCCAAGGCACACCCGAGAGTGCGGCAGAAAGCGGAGAAACGGGCGATCCAACCGGATACCATTCGCGTGGCGCATCGCCCGTGGGTACCGGCATGAGGAGCAGCGCTCCACGTGAGGCTTCCGCCGGGCGTCCGAATACGGTGGTGTCTCCGTGCAGCACCACCAGCGGCGCCGCACGCACAGCGGCACGCACCGCAGCCTCGGCTACCGGTGCAAAGCTTCCCTCCTCGCGCCACGCACCCTGCGTCACGCGCAGGTAGGCCCGTGTGGGGAGCTGCGACGTGCCACGCAATACGGCAAGCAGTCCGCGAACGTCGTAATCCGGCGAGGTGGACACCAACACCGCACCCGCAGCCGGCGAGATGCCAATGGCAACACCGAGTGTGTCGTTTGCCGGTACGCCGTCAGCCAGGAACGAGTCATCGGTCACCAGCGACGCGAGCAGCACGTGCTCGCCATCGGCGCCGCTTACCGGGAGCCTGACGACGACCTCGTTCTCACCGAACTCGCTCATGGGCTGCAACCGAACCAACGCCCTCGAGCTTCCGAGTTGCACCGCAAGGCTTCGCTCGGGTGCACCGGCCGAGCCGGCGGCAATGGCAACGCGCACGTTGATCGTGTCACCGCTCACTGCTGCAGGCGGTGCCTCGAGCGCAACCACCGCCATGTCGGGCTGACGATCGGCGCCCAGCACCTCGACGGTCGATCCTCTCGGAAGCCGTGCAAGAGCTTCGGCATTCGAAACGTGCCCGTCTGTGAGGATTCGAATCGGCCTGCCTGACGCCGCCGCACGATCGGCCAGGGGGGCCACGCTGGACGAGACATCCATCGGGTCCAGTGGCGGGCCGTCTGCCGTGCGAACCGAGTCTCCAAAGAGAAGTACGGAGTCCGCAGCAGCAGCCGCGGTGCGTGCGGACTGCCATGCTTCATCAGGCAGAGTGCGCCAACTGCGCGACGCATCCAGGGCAATCACCGGCTCTTCGCCCCCGGCGCGGCCCACCGGTGCATCGAGTACGAGCGCCACCAGAAGTGACGCGGCGAGCCAGCGCAGTGCGGCGGCAGCAATGCCTGCCGGGCTGGACGGCAGTGCCCACACGTACGAAGCGGCGGCGAGGATCATCCCCGCCGCCGCCGCTATCAGCCATGTGGCTGCGCCGCTCACTCCTTCACAGCCAGCCGCACAGATCCCGTGTCAGCAGCGTCGAGCGCTGCGATGAGGGCGAGGCGCTGTGCATCGAATGCCGCACGATCACCCGCTGGAATCGGCTCACCAGCCTTCTCCTGCAGGGCGGTGCGCGGATCGCGCTGCTTGCCGCCAACGAGCACCTCGAAGTGGAGGTGCGGACCCGTTACCAGCCCGGTCATGCCCACGTATCCGATGGTCTGACCGATGGTCACGCGCGAGCCCTTCTTCACCCCGCCCGCGAAGTTACGCAGGTGCGCATAACGGGTGACGTATCCGTTCGCGTGCCTCACGTCTATCGCGTTACCGTAGCCGCCGTTACGGCCGGCGGAAATCACGATGCCGTCTCCGATCGTGCGAACCGGAGTGCCCTGCGCTGCGGCGTAGTCCGTGCCTGCATGCTGCCGCCAGGTCTTGAGCACCGGATGGAAGCGACGCCCGAAGTTGCTGGATACGCGCCGGAACTCCACCGGGGTGCGCAGGAAGGCAGCGCGCAGCGACTTGCCCTCTTCGTCAAAGTACTTGCCTGTTGCGGTTTCGCTCTCGTAGCGGTAGGCGTAGTGCTCCTTGCCGGACAGCGTTACGGAGGCAACGAGAACCCTTCCGAGCCGCATTGCCCCGTTAGGTGCCGTGGCGCGCTCGAAGAGAACGCGGAAGCTGTCACCGGTGCGCAGGTCACGGCTCATGTCCATGCGATACTCGAACACGTCTGCAAGCGACCAGGCGAGTTCGGCGCGCTGCCTGGAAGGCAGAAGCTCCGCCGCCACCTGATCGATCGCGCCATACAGAGTAACGTCAATGGTGCCGGTTACCACAGCTGTGTCGGTTGCCCAGGGGAGGCGCTCCTCGGAGCCGGTCCAGGCGCCGTCTGCACGAGAGAGCCTCACGAGCCGGTCTATGCCCAACTGCACCACGACTTCGGACGGCACCGAGTCTCGCACGCTGCCGCGGAAGGTGACGGGAATGCCCGCGGGTACGCGCCGAAGATCCAGATTGGCCGCTTCCTTCAGCGCATCGAGCACCTGGAAGCCCGCAACTCCTGCATTCGCGAAGAGCACGCCCAGTGACTGGCCGCGCCCGAGTGTGTCTACCCGCTCAACGAGCGTGACGGGCATGGCCTCCATGGCAACGACCGCATTCTCGGACGACCCTTCGGAAAACTCCGGCGGCGACGCCCTGAGCGCCGCCGTTACGAGAAGGGCCACTACTCCGTAAGCGGCCGCACGTGCAAATCGCTGGTTCATCAATCCATCTGTCTGCGGATAAAGGTCGGGATCTCCATATCCGTAAGATCCTGCCCTGTCCGGGAATCGTTTGGCGCACGGGGTGCGCGATACTCGCTGCCACCGAATGTCGGCCGCGCAGGTGTATGACGAGGCTGACGCGATCCGGGAAACGGAATTACCGGAGCGCCCGGACCAGTGCTACCCTCGCTTGCGCTTATGGTGCCAGCCTGCTTCCTGTCTGCCGAAGCATAAACCGGTGTCGAGCCATGCGTAGTGAGCCTCGTGGAAAGCCCGGCCGGGGCACCGTTCAGAAGGTTCCGGTCGAAGCCCGTGGCGATGACCGTAACCCGAATTTCGCCCTGCATGGCCGGCTCGTGCACCGCACCGAAGATGATCTCCGCGTCGTCGCCCACGGCGTCGTGGATGATCTCGTTGATCTGGTGCACCTCGCCGAGGGTGAGGTCCAGGCCGCCCGTGATGTTTACGAGCACGCCGAGCGCGCCGGCAACGGACACATTGTCCAGAAGCGGGCTGGAGATGGCCTGCTGGGCCGCCTCCACGGAGCGGTTCTCGCCGCGTCCGACACCCGTACCCATGAGTGCCGAGCCGCCGTTCTCCATCACCGTGCGAACGTCAGCAAAGTCCACGTTAACGATACCGGTGATGCTGATGAGCGAGGAGATGCCCTGGGTAGCGTGCAGGAGAACCTCGTCTGCCTTCTTGAGTGCATCCTGGAAGGGGATTCCCTTGCCGACCACGGCGAGCAGGCGCTCGTTCGGAACCACGATCATCGTGTCCACGTGCTTGCTCATTTCGGCGATGCCGGCTTCTGCCTGTCGCATGCGCTTGCGGCCTTCGAACAGGAAGGGACGCGTGGTAATGCCCACCGTGAGCGCACCGGCTTCCCGCGCCAGCTCGGCGACCACCGGAGCAGCACCGGTGCCCGTACCTCCACCCATGCCGCACGTGATGAACACAAGGTCAGCGTCCTGGAGCACTCGGCCCACTTCATCCCGGTTCTCTTCGATCGCCTGCCTGCCGATCTCCGGCCGCGCACCAGCGCCAAGCCCGCGTGTGAGCTTCTTGCCGATCTGGATCTTCACGTCCGACTTCGAGGCAAGCAATGCCTGAGCGTCCGTGTTGACCGAGATGAACTCAACCCCCTCCAGCTGCTCTTCGATCATCCGGTTTACGGCGTTGCCGCCGCCACCACCCACACCCACAACCTTCATGCGGGCGTTCTGGGACGCGTTCTCCTCGAACTCGAATATCATAGGGCGCAATACTCCACGGCTCTGGATGGCACGAGTGTTGACCAGCCGGAGAAAGAACCTACAGCTATCTGGCTCGACGGGCTAACAACATTCGCGGCGGGACGATCCGGCAACGACTCCGGTAATGTGGACATTTTTATCGCGGTCCATACCGGCGGCAGTGCCAATATAAGCGAAAGTGCAGGAACAGCCACGTCTTTTCGACGATCCAGGCACACGAAGTTTTCAACTTCGGGTGTTGAGAAGTTTTCCACAACGGCCTGCTGCAAGCAGTCTTGTGACGCCTCCCCTCAAGATCCTTTACAGATTCGCAGATTCCGACTGCACTATTGTGCTGCCGAACTTTTCGGGTCGCAATGTGACGTGGTTCACGTCGTGCGGCGAGGCCACACCGGGAACCGAACAAGCTCAGAAGAAATCCTGCAACCAGGTTTTCACGCGATGCGCCAGCTTGTCCATACCCGGAGCCTGGATGTTCATGCGCCTGGCCGAAGTGGACGCCCCGCCAAGCGTGAGGCGGTGCGCCCCGTACTGGGCGAGCCCCACAACGGTCGCGAACCGCGGCGAGTCCACTGCCTCACGAAGACCACCCACGCTCTCGGATGGAATCCCGACCCGCACTCCGGCGCCGAACACCTCCGCTGCCAGGTCTCGAATTCCGTCCATCATTGCTGCACCGCCCGTGAGCACGACACCCGCGCTCAAACGGCCGCTGTATCCCGACCGATCCATCTCCCGCTGCCCCAGCGTAAGGATTTCGTCCATACGCTGGTGGATGATGTGCGCAAGCAGTTCGCGAGGAACGTGGCGTTCGCCTTGCGCAGGGGTTCCTGGCAGCAGCACTGCCTCGCCCGGTGGCACCAGCGGCTCGTACGCCGCACCGTAGCGCTCCTTGAGGCGCTCGGCGTCGGCCTGTGTGACGCCCAGCCCCTGTACTATGTCGCCAGTCACCTGGCTGCCGCCATAGCCCAGCGTGGCAAGGTGACGAATCTTGCCTTCGTGAAAGACGGCCAGGTCCGTAGTGGCAGCGCCCATCTCCACCAGCGCGACTCCGAGCTCCTTTTCGTCTTCGCTCAGCACCGCGAGTGCGCTGGCGAGAGGTTCCAGTACGAGCTCGCGCACCTTGTAGCCGGCCTTCTCCACCGCCTTTCGCAGGTTCATGGCGGGCGCGCTGCCAATGGTCACGAGATACATCTCCGTCTCGAGACGCATACCGACCATGCCTATCGGGTCCCGCACGCCGCGCGTCTTGTCTACGGCGTACTCCTGCGGAATGGCGTGCAACAGTTCCCTGTCCGGCGGAATGGTCTGCGCGCGGGCAACTTCGTGAGCGCGGTCGATATCCGCACGGGTGATCTCGTCGCCATTCACTGCCACGATGCCCTGGCTCGTCATGGCACTCACATGCTCGCCGGCGATGCCGACGTACAGGCCATCCACCTTGGCACCCGCCATTCGTTCGGCATCGGCCAGCGCTTGCCGAATTGCGCGCGTCGTCTCCTCGATATCGGCAACTACACCGCGGCGAAGCCCGGTGGTTCGCACCTGCCCGACTCCGAGAATCCGGAGTGAGAGCTGCTTCGGCAGGTCCCCAACTACCTCCGCAATCATCGCGGTGGTCTTTGCGGAGCCTACATCCAGCCCGGCGACAAGGCGATCGACGTTCATGGCATCCTGGCGATGATCTGGTGACGGAATCGGAGGTCCAGTTCCAGCGGCTGCCTGCCGCGCTGCAGAAGGTCCTCCTTCACTATCAGCGCATCGGCGAGCCGTTGGGCGGTAATGCTCTCAACATTGGTGCGTAGCCGCACCGACGCGAATTGTACGAGCAACTCATGTTCAGCGGTACGGCGAACGTCGCTGATCTGCCTGAACATAGTCGGGTTCTCCCTTCGTACGCTCGCCAGCTGCTCGAGCAGCAGTGAATCAGCTGCGGCTATTATGGGAAGGTCTGCCGGAATACGGCTGGGATCGAGAGGTAGCACGACTCCCTGTTCGTCAACAGCCTCCAGCCCCGTGCCGCCGACAACCAGCGCGACCGGCAGTTCCTCGGTAATACGGAGCAGAAGTGTACCGGGCAATCGGCGTCCCACTCGAGCGGCCCGCACCTGCGGATGCGCCTCCAGTCGCCTCACGAGGGGGTCGGGATCGTCCCACACGCTGCTCGTGGTATCTATGCCCAGCGTTTCCACCAGGTCTACCGTGGATGCGTATTCCAGCCCCTCGACCTCCACGGTTCTCACGCGGAAGTACGCGAGTTCGGAGAGCACGCGAGGCAGCCACCAGGGTGAGCCAAGGAGCACGGCGCCCAGCGCCAGCACTGCGAAGCCGAGCATGCGGTTACGCCACCGGCGCCGCTTTTCGTCGCTGGCGGCGCTCACGATTCACCCGTGAGGCGCTGTAAGAGCTCGCCTCCGGTGCGGGTTATGTCCCCTGCTCCCATCGTGAGCACCACATCCCCCTCGTGCACTACGCCCGCGAGCGCATCCGCCAGCAGCCCCCGCGATCCCATCCAGTACGGATCCCTGCCTGCCCCACGAGCAGACCGCGCTATAAGTCCGGAATCCACGCCCTCGATGGGCTTCTCACGCGCAGGATAGATGTCGGCAAGAAGCAGCACGTCTGCGGCGGCGAGCTCGATCCCGAACTCGCTCGCAAAATCACGGGTCCGTGAATACAGGTGCGGCTGGAACGCAGCGATTATCCTCCTGCCCGGAAATGCCGCGCGTGCAGCGGCAAGCGTTGCGCGAATCTCCGTTGGGTGATGCGCATAGTCGTCAATGATGATAATGCCGCCAGCAGCCCCCACACGCTGAAACCGACGCTGCACCCCCGCGAATCGCGCAAGGCCTGCAGCCAGGCCCGCCGCCGGCGCTCCCAGCGAAATACCGCTCGCAAGTGCCGCCAGTGCATTTCGAACGTTGTGCAGCCCGTGCACCCGGAGTTGCACATCCACCAGGTGCGAGCCGTTCATCCACGCTTCGAAATGGCTTCCCTCTTCAGTGTTGTGAACCGCCCGCGCAACAAGGCGAGACACGCCCTCGGCCAGCTTCGCGTGAGGCTCGTTCACCCCGTAGGCTATGGACTCCGCATCGGGGGGCAGCATCAGGGAGCGCGCGCCCTCGTCATCAAAGCAGCGCACTACCACCTGCGCCGGCTGCAGGAACTGCTGGAAGGTATCGACGATATCCGCAAAGTCCCGGTAAATATCCAGATGGTCTGCCTCAACGCTCGTGACCACCGCAACCGTTGGTGTGAGCGCAAGGAAGGAACGATCGTACTCGTCGGCCTCCACCACGAACAGCGAGTTGCCGCCATAGCGCAGGTTGCCATTCCATGCACTCACCCTTCCGCCCGTGATGCCAGTTGGAGACAGGCCGGCTGCCTCGAGCGCCTCTGTGGTCATGGTGGTGGTGGTCGTCTTCCCGTGCGTACCGGCAACTGCCACCACCCGCCCGCCAGCCACTGCTTCACCGAGCGCCTCGGCCCGCCTTACGACTGGTATTCCGAGCTCACGTGCGCGCCGAAGCTCCGGGTGATCCGCAGACACTGCAGACGTAACCACCACTGCGCGGGCATCAGTCACGTGCGCGGGGTCGTGACCTTCCCGCAGCTCGATACCCAGGCGCCGGAGGTCACCGGCTTCGCCGAGATTGGCATCGCAGCCGGTAACTCCAACGCCTCGGCGCACGAACAGCTCGGCAAGGCCGCTCATCCCCGCGCCCGCGACGCCGACGAAGTGAACGGGCCGAGGATCGGCGGTATCGAGGAGAGGCATGAGCGCGAGGAATATGGGGAGTATTGGGGCGGGGCTCAAGTTACCGTCGGGCCCGGTCAGCGATCACTGGCGCTTTCAGAATAGCGTTCGCTGGCTATGTGCGAACTGCGACCCCACGTTCCGGCGGCCCTTTCGCCCCGCGGAGAGCTCAGCCGGAGGCCGCCATATCCAGCAGGCGTTTCGCAATCTGCGCCGCCGCGTCTGGACGGGCGCGTTTCAGCGCACCCGCGGCAAGCTCGCGGAACCGACTTCGATTCAGCACCAGCGGCTCGATCGTCTCCCGCAGGCTCTGCACGCCGAGCTGGGACTGCGGCAGGTGAATCGCAGCACCGGCCGCCTGCAAAGCTACGGCATTGGCGGTCTGGTGGTCCGCCGCCGCCGTTGGAAGCGGCACCAGCACCATCGGAATACCCCAGGCAGACAACTCTGCGGTGGTCATGGCTCCGGCGCGGGTAAGGGCCAGGTCGGCCGCGGCGTACGCGTTCGCCATGGGATCCAGGTATGCTCGAACCCGCACCCGCGGTGACTCGAAGTCGCGATAGGCATCGAAGTTCGCGCGTCCCGTTGCCCAGATAACGGACAGGCTCCCCGGGATGCCCGCGCGAATCCATTCCGCCATCGCGTCGTTGAGTGCGCGTGAGCCCTGGCTGCCGCCGGTAACGAGCAGTACCGCGCCGTCGTCGTGCGGCAGGTTCCACGACAGGCGCGCAGCCTCACGTACCGGCCGGGGATCGGGCGGCGGCGCGATGGGGTTGCCGGTGTCCACTGCGCTCCCGGTGCTCCTGAGGCGAAGAAGGCCCGAGGCCTCCGGAAATCCGAGCCATACCTCGCGAGCGAATGCCGAGAAGTAGCGAACGGTGAGCCCGGGAAAGCTGTTTTGTTCCTGAATACCGATTGGGACCCGTTTCATCGCGGCCCATGCCAGCGCTGCGCCGGCTGCGTACCCACCGGTGCCCACCAGTGCCGCCGGCCGTTCCTGCCGGGCGATCCGATCGATCTCTCGCCAGGCGCGCAGGAATCCGCGAGCAGTTTTCCAGTTCTCCCAGGGACGCGACCGGTAGAGCGGATGCAGGTCCAGCAGCACGTGCTCGAATTCCGACTTCGGCAGAATTTCCCGCTCGATTCCGCGCTGAGCGCCAATGAAGTACGGGCGCACGCTCCCGTCCAGCTTCACCGCCGCGCGCGCGATGGCAAGCGCAGGGTACAGATGTCCCCCTGTGCCGCCCCCGGTGAAGAAGATCCTCACTCGTCAGGCCGAATGTACTGGTGACAGCGACGGATCGGTTGCATGCTCCCCGATCACCTTCTCCCGATAGCTGCCGATATTCACGAGAATCCCCGTTGTGAGCAGCGACAGCACAAGGTTCGACCTGCCGTATGACACGAACGGAAGCGTGAGCCCGGTTGTTGGCAGCAACCCGATTACCACGCCGATGTGGAGGAACGCCGTAAGAACGGTGGTGAACGTCAGTCCAACCGCCACCAGGGAGAGGAACGGCGAGCGTGCCTGACGCGCAATGCGGAAGCCCAGGTAGCCGTATGCGACGAACGCAAGCGTGAGGAAGGTAATGCCGAGGAATCCGAACTCTTCTCCCACGGTGCTTGCAACGAAGTCATTCAACTGGAACGGCAGAAAGCCAAGCTGCTGAAGGCCCTGGCCGAATCCTACGCCGAACGCCCCGCCAGACCCTACCGCGATCAGGGACTGTTTCAACTGGTAGCGACTGGCATCGGCCACGAATGTCGGGTCGAAAAACGTGGTGAGACGCATGAGTGCGTAGGACAATTTTTCCACCTGCCCCCACGCTACAGGCACGAGCAGAATGCTGAGCAGCACGAAGTGACCGATTCGCGCACCACCTGCAAACAGCACCACCCCCATAACCAGCAAGAACATCATGGCGGCAGAGAGGTCTGGCTCGAGCAGTGCGATTAGCGCCAGCAATCCAATCACAACGAGGAACGGTAGCAGACCCTTGGTCAGTCTCCTGAGCCGATCACCCTTTTTGACCACTAGCATTGCGGTCCACGTTACTACCGCAAGCTTTGCGAACTCTGATGGCTGCACGGAACCGCCCCACAGGAATCGCCTCGAACCGTTGATTGGTGGCGCGATTGCCTCGGTGAACGGAAGTACCGTCAGCAGCATCATGAGGATGGAGGCCGCCATCATCGGCCAGGCCCACTTGTAATACCGATCAGCGTCCATCTTTGCCGCGATCGCGAAGGCAACCGTGCCAACTGCCAAACCGGTCATCTGGCGAAACAGGTAGAACGCGCTGGACCTCCCTTCCTGCAGCGCTGTCATGGCAGAAGCGCTGTACAGCACCCCTAGTCCAATCGCCAGCAGCGTTGCCACCAGCACCACCATGGTACGCGCAGACGTACCCATGCGCCAGCGCTCGCGAACATGCTCGATTGCAGCAGTACTCATGACGCTCGAGCAGCGGCGAGCCGGAAGGCCGCACCGCGCTCCTCGTAGTTCCTGAACATGTCATAGCTGGAGCAGGCGGGGCTGAGCAGCACTGCGTCACCCGGGCGAGCGAGTTCACGTGCGCGCTCCATCACAGCGTCGAAGTCACCGTCGATGCGTTCCACCGGCAGCAGTCCGCCAAGGTCCCGCTGAACTGTCGGTGCAGCCTCACCATACGCAAGTACTACACGCCCGTGCCTCACGAACGGCTCTGCGAGCGACGCATAGGACTCACCCTTGTGCCGGCCGCCGAGGAGCAGGATGTATGGACGTGTCATGCCGTCCAGCGCCACCAGCGTGGACGACACGTTCGTCGCCTTGCTGTCGTTGATCCAGAGCACGCCGTCGTAATCTCCTACCGGCTCCATGCGATGCGGCAG
>Ga0079224_100003710_pt1 | contig 19399 bp, 17 predicted proteins | sample Stecom2015_FD_80414 | JGI IMG/M metagenome (GOLD analysis project Ga0079224, IMG submission 80414) | Agricultural soil microbial communities from Utah to study Nitrogen management - Steer compost 2015 | ecosystem: Environmental > Terrestrial > Soil > Agricultural land | place: USA: Utah... | reverse complement strand
ATTTTTTTTTTGAATTTACAGGCAAAAGATACGAAAAATTATAGAGATTATATGGATTTTTATCCTTTTTTCTTTTTGAAAGACAATAGTTCGTTGCTCCTTGCAATAAAGATAAATATTGTTCGGATTCTGGATACATAGCTTGTATAAAAGGAATATAAGCCGTAGCATCGCTAGAGATAGTCATTTGTGATGAGGATTCTAAGATAGTGCCAGAGATTTCAAATCCACCCAAATCCATTGTAACTGTGTCTCCTTCTCTTGTAAATGCTTGTTCTATTATTTGCTCTTCACAATCATTTCCTGAATGATCACAAACTTACCTGTATTATTGGACCATAACTGCAAATAATCTTTTTCGCAATTCACTTGATGTGGATAATCTATGGTCTGTAAAGGGATGATTTGTACCTATTGTAAAGAAGTGGGCTCCCATTTGGAAATCACAGCTACTTGAGAGCCATTTTCTGGATGGTTATTAGTATGGTCATCTGTAGGTAATGTATCATCTTTACAGCTGCTTACAGCAAGTACTGCAAAGGTACAAACGAACAAAATTTTTCTACAATTCATGCGTGCCTCATTTTACTTTATTTATAAAAATAAAAAAATCCCATTTAGGGAATGGGATTTTAGAAAAATTTAGAAAAAAATTGTTGTTTGTTGATATGAAAAAAATTATCAATTGTAGCTAACAAAGGGCATTATTAACTACACTTGCAAAGGTATAATTAGTTTTTAAACAGGCAAGTTTTTTTATGTTAAAATTTACTTATATTGATTTTTTTTTCGATTTTGCTCGTTCAATACGAGCCAAAACTTCCTCTTTCCCTAAGATAGACATTATTTCAAATAGATCGGGACCTTTCATTTCACCAACCATCGCTACACGTAAAGGTTGCATCACTTTACCCATACCGATATTGTTATTAGAAATCCAAGATTTTACTTGTTCTTCGATCGTTTTTGGTTCGAAAGGATTTACATTTTCTATCACTTGAGAAATCGCATCTAACCAAGTGTACGTATCATCGTTCCAGCTCTTAGTTGCTTTGGCATCGTAAGTAGTAGGCGCTACAAAGAAGTAATCAGCCAAGTCGTACAACTCGGTTACAAAATTAGCTCTATCTTTTACTAATCCCACTATTGTAGTAACTTCTTCATCACTTTTTTCTATACCTTTTTCTTTCAAAATAGGTTGTAGAGATTGTGCCAATTCGCTGTTTTCTCTCTGTATAAGATATTGATGATTGAACCATTTATTTTTTTCTGGATCAAATTTAGCACCCGATTTGTTTACACGAGAAAGATCAAATACTTGAGCCAATTGTTCTAAAGTATATATTTCTTGATCGGTACCATCATTCCAGCCCAATAATGCTAAGAAATTGATGACAGCTTCTGGAAAATATCCTTGTTCTCTATAGCCCATAGATATGGTTCCATCTTCGCCTTTCCATTCTAGTGGGAAAACGGGAAATCCTAATTTGTCTCCATCGCGTTTAGACAATTTTCCATTGCCTACTGGTTTCAAAATAAGTGGTAGGTGTGCAAATTGAGGTATATCCCAACCAAATGAGCGATAAAGTAAGTAATGCAAAGGCAATGAAGGCAGCCATTCTTCTCCACGAATGACATGTGAAGTCTCTTGCAAATGATCATCTACTATATTGGCTAAATGATAGGTGGGCATTCCGTCGGATTTGAACAAAACTTTATCATCCAACAAAGCGGTATCAAAAGTAACTTCGCCTCGTATCATGTCTACGATGGTCAATTTTTCATCTGCAGGCATTTTGAACCGAATTACATACGGATCTTCATTGTACAATCGAGCTTCCAACTCTTCGTGAGTCATATTCAACGAATTGGTCAATTCTTGACGAGTAGAATGATTGTAGATAAATGCTTTGCCATTTGCTTCTGCTTCTTTGCGTTTTGCATCTAATTCTTCTGCAGTATCAAAAGCGTAATAAGCGTGACCTTGATGTACCAATTGCAAAGCATAGTCTTTGTAAAGATGCTTGCGTTCGCTCTGCTTGTAAGGGCCAAATTTTTCGTTTTTACCGATGGTTTCATCGGGTTCGATGCCCAACCATTTCAAGGCTTCGAATATATAATCTTCAGCACCGGGCACAAAGCGTGTTTGGTCTGTATCCTCTATGCGGATATAGAATACACCGTTGTTCTTTTTAGCAAATAAATAATTAAATAAAGCTGTTCTTACACCTCCAATATGTAAAGGTCCTGTAGGACTAGGTGCAAAGCGTACGCGTACTTGTTTTGACATCTTTTTCAATTTTTTCAGACAAAGATAATACACATTTATCTCTTGTCTATAAAAGTTATGGGTTTTCTACTTAATGGATTAAATATTATGGGTTGTAACACTTGTTCTGATTCAAACTGTATTTGAGGTGTTACACGCAATTTAGCTCTTATATAGTCTTTGATTTCCGTGAGAAATGCTTCGCTTGTATTATTAGAAGCTATGCGAATGAGAATTTCGTCTGTACCGATTTCGTTGGTAGAAATTTCTATCAAATGCATGGTTATTTCTTTGAAATTACTGATTGCATCATGCATAGCTGGAGGAAACAAAGTGGTTCCTTTATACTTTATCATCTGCTGTTTTCTTCCTTCTACAGGTCCTAATCGGTGGGTGGTGCGTCCGCAAACACAAGGTTGCGTATATTTTCTGACCAAATCGCCCGTTTTGAAGCGTACCAATGGAACACCTTCCACGCCTAAAGTGGTAATCGTAAGCTCGCCTAGTGCGCCATCTGCTACGGGTTGATTGTTTTCGTCTAAAATTTCCGTTATTATCAACTCGGGATGGTGATGACCTCCTTGAAATGCTGCACATTCTGTAAAGGCAGCTCCCATTTCGGTTGATGCGTAAGTAGAATACAAGTCTATGGGCCATTTTTCGCAAATTCTCTTTGCTAATATATTGGGAGAGAGATCGGGTGTGCGCAAAGATTCACCAATACATATCACACCTTTTACACTCGTAGATTGCAAATCGATGCCGTGCTGCTCGGCATATTCGATGAGTTTGAGCAAAAAAGATGGAACAGCAATGAGGTATTTGGGTTTGTATTTGAGTATGGAATCCCATTGCAAAGGTGGTACACCAGCTCCAATGCGAATTACAGTAGCGCCCAAAGCTCTCAATCCTAAAAAATAAGCCATTCCTGCCATAAATCTCCGATCTATTGTAGTCATGAGCTGTACGACGTCACCTTTTTGGATACCTGCACACTCAAAGGATATCTTCTCATTGTAAGCCAGACGATCCAAATCGCGATCGGTAAGTCCAAATGTTACAGGATCTCCCAAAGTGCCACTGGTGGTAGCGATATCGCGAATTTTTTGCATATCTACACAAAAAAAATCATCGTTGTGTGCTTGCAATTCGGTTTTAGTTATTACGCTCAGTTTTTGCAAATCTTCCAATGTCTGTATAGATTCTATCGAGATATGCTGATCGTCAAACCACTTTTTATAAAATGCAGAATTTGCGTATACATAACGCAGTTGTTTGCGCAATAATTCCTCTTGAAATCGCTTGATTTCTTCTTGAGACTGTGTCTCGATTGCGGGAATTATTTGATTTTTTTCTGACATTTTTCAATCCATTTTTTTAGTAAATCAGCATCTTGTTCGGTGGTTATTTCGCATTGAAAGGCTTGTTCAAAATACATTTTTGCCAACGCATATTGTTTGTGTACAAAGGCAATTCTGCCTGCCCAAAAATGAGCTTCCCAAAAATGAGGATTGTACGCTATCAATTGTTTTCCGACAGACAAAGGTATTATTTCTTGACTATTTATGGTAGTAATTACTTGTTTTAATAGTTCTCGATAAGATTTTATATGCAAAAAAGTTTCGGAATACATAAAAGGATCTTCTGGTATGCACTGACTTTCATCTGGAACAATATTATTTTTATAAAAAACTTCGTTTAAATCATACATATCGAAAGCACCTAACTGATAAGGCGCATTGGATACCCACATTCTTCTTGTTTTTGGATGAAAAATTACAGCATGATGAGCCATAAGCTGATTCAAGGCTTTTTCGTTTCCGTAACCCAATTCTCGACCATCGATACCAGAAGTTTTACGGAGTAAATCGGTCAGATAATACTGATTTACCTGGGGTTTATCTTCAAAAAATTGCTGTATAGTATGACAACGATAGGCAGAATGAGAACTGCGTATGTGATGCTGATTGCGTTTATCTTGTGAAAATATATCGCTTTGAAAATGATTGGTACAAATAAGTAGCTCTTCATCCGATTGAAATACTCCCATTTTTTTTGGAGAAAGTTCTATGATAACTGAATTATTATCTGCTGCACTTGCCACCAAAATAGATTCGGATACAAAAACTTGTTTTTGCTGAGCAATAGCAATAGCCTCATCAATGGTTTCTGCGTATTGCAAAATTTCTTTTACTACGAGAGATATAGGGAGTTTGGCTTTTAGTGGAATACTTGATTTGGCGGCGTTGATAGTTACTGCAAGACCTTTTTCATTCATACCCGAAACCACGCCCAACATTCCTGGCCATCCGATGGATGCGTACTTAAAACCGTTTTGAGGTTCTACAAACGATATGATTTTGTTATGAGCGAATGCGTCTGAAACATAAAAATCAAAATTTCGAGCCATCCAGATACTTCCATCTAATGAATACATACCTTTGGCAGTTACGGAAGAGCAACCTACTAACATCAGATCTTGCATGGCATGACCTATGTCATGAGCGCCGTGAAGCATCAAGGCGCGCTGGAAGCCTGAAGCTACTGTGTCTAAAGATGTGGTAGCAAATCGGGAGATACCAAATATTTCTACTTGATATTCTTGAGGTATGTATTGTAAAATATCTCGGTGATACCATTTTAGAAATTGCAAGAGAAATCGCTGTTTGCGAGTAGATCCTGTCATCTCTTTTATCTGTTGAAAAAATATTTGTTCTTGTTGTGCATACATGGTATCTAATAACAAACCGCTTTTGTAGCCGATTTCATACGGAGAACCCGAAACCTTGAGTAGAAAATTGCCATGTTTGCTTTTCGATAGCTGATCCGGAATATCTAAAGTCACGTGATGCGAGTAGGTTTGAGAAAATGTTTTTTCTAAGCGCTCTACATCTTGCAAACCTTTGCATGCTACCAATGAAAATAGAAAAATAAATAACCAGAACCCACGCATTATAGATTGTTTTTAGGTCTTATTACTTTTACAAAAAGATCTTTCCCCAACACTTCTTTTACCAAATGAAATGCAGATATAGTTACTCCTAATATTCCGTGCAATCTTACATTCTGACCTGTAAAAAACAAATTGTCCAACTTAGATTTAGGAGCTATTTGAGTAAGGTGAGGCTGATGTGCATACTTTTCGAATCCATACATATTTCCTTTTTCTCCACCTATATAATCTCTATAGGTTAGTGGAGAAGAAGTATAGCTATCCACTATACACTGACGGAAATGAGGAAAATGTATTTCCATCTGTTCGATGATTTTTTCTACCAAATTATTTTTCCACTGATGATAATCCTCGCCACGCTCTGAAGGCATTTTTACAGTATTGTGTGTATGTTCCCATTTTTTTACCTCATCAAAACTCATATAAGTCATAGCCGTTATGGTGTCGGCGTACATTTGATTTTTGTGAGAAGCATTGGTAGTGATAACCAATTGTTTGGGAAAAGTATCGTGAGTAGGATTATCGTAATGTTTTACATCCTCTACGGAGCGATAATGATAAATATTGTAGTTGAAATAGGGAATGCTATGCTCTTTAACAATAAAATGTACCGAAAACACAGATGGCCCTACTTGCAAAGCTTGTATTCTTCTATAAAGAGGTTTGTTTTGATGGGTATCAGGTAAAAGATTTATGGTTGTCTTTAGATTGATATTGGAAATAAAAAGATCGGCATAAAAAAAGGCATTTTTTGTTTCACAATGCGTTACTTTATTCCCACATACCTGCATTTGAATAACTTCTTGGTATTTGATGACGGTAGCGCCGTGTTTTTTTAGTTGCTTCATCAAAGCTTTGGTAATTTGACTTCCACCTTTTATGCATCGCCAAGCACTTTCTATATACGAATTTACAGTCAATGCGTGTACATAAAAAGGCGTTTTTTCATAATCCAAAGCATACAAAAAGTTATTACCCAACAATACAGCTTGTAACAACTTATTATCGGTAATTTCATCCATCACTTCTTGTACAGAAGCTTCTAAAAATTCGGATTGATAACTATTGTCGAAATCTAACTGATACATAGGAAATGCAGCACAGTACGCTTTTACTGTATCTATATACCGAATGATTGCTTCTCTATCTTGAGGAAATTCTTTCGCTAAATGCTCTATAAAAGCTTCGTATCCTTGTGCATGCGCATACATTTTTCGTGTTACATGAAAATATATCCGATCAAAGCCTTGAGCCTCTAAAGGTTCGAAATGCAAATATTTAAGAATATCTAAATAGGTAAAATACCGGTGCAGATTTTGTCCAGAAGCCAGCCCGCCTAGATAATGTACACCCGTATCTAATATCTTTTTGTTTCGAGAAAAAGTCTGTAAATTTCCACCAAATTGATTGTTTTTTTCCAGAATAACCACGCGTTTTCCAGCTCGGGCTAACAACAAACCAGAAACCAAACCTCCGAGTCCGCTTCCTATAATTACTACGTCGTAATTATGTTGAGTTTTATTCCGATTCATACATTTGAATGTATTTACTGTTGTACACGCATTTTTTTCCGTTGATTTTTATTTTTGGAGACAAAAAACAAATTATAGTAGAATATTTTTCCAACGACAAAGAATCTATTTTATCTGTATGTGAAATTAGTAAAATAGATGATGCAAATGTATTTTCCTCATCCCATTGATTCCAATATTTGAGATCCGAACATTTGAGTATATAAGATGTTTTCGATACGTCTCTTCGATCTTCCAACGGATTGAATGTGCGAATCTTAAGCAAAGGAGCATATTTGAGCATCAAGAAATCTGTCTGTCCCCAATCTTGAGTATAATGTACCATATTTGCTTTCGTATCGAGGAGATGATGAAGCTCCAAATAAGCTTTTTTATGAAAGTGAAAATCTTTTTTTACAGTGCGAATTATCTCGTGTTCTTTGTAGAGATAATTGAGAAAAAGTTTTTGCTTATAATAATTTTCATCCAAAATCTTTTGTCTCAATTTTTGATGGTGAGTTTTGAAAGTACGACTGATATTTTTGGTTTTTTCTGAATAATTTTTTCCCCATTTTTGATCATCAACTGCAATCGTCGGCTCCACGTAAATGTATATCGGTCCGTCGTAAATCATATAATCTCCTTTTGGTATGATTTCGTTGGCTCCAATCAATTGCACAGGGCGTATAGGCAAATGCAATTGTTCTGCTAAGAAAAACGCACCTTTTTTGAAGCGGTTCATCTCATGAGTATATGAGCGTGTGCCTTCCGGGAATACTACCACCGAAAAATCAGTACTCAATCTATTTTTCAAATGATCTACGCCTGAATCCGCACCTTTGGATACTGGATAAAATCCAAACATTTGCGCAAATCTACCGAAAAACGGTGAATGAAAAACCCAATCGTTTACCAAATAGACAATCTTCGGAAAATATTTTCCCATAATCAAGATATCTATAAACGACGAATGATTGGCAATGAGAAAGGCTTGATTTTGAGTAGGATAATCCGATATTAATTCGAGGCGCAATTGGGTTTTTAATCGTAAAATAAAACGCATAAACCACGACATGATACGACTCATCAACTGGTATTTTCGTTGTTTTTTCAGTGGTGCTATCCAATAAAATATTCGCAAAAGCAAAGAAACAATCATACCGCCTAATCCAAAAATGGTAAAAATCACCAATGATTCTACGGCAATACGCAAGCTTACGGGAGAAAGTCCTTTTTTAGGTCGATTTTCTATAAAAAATTTAAACAAAAGTGGATACAACACAAAAGTTGTCAATACAGCTGTAGAAACTCCTATCAATGCAATAGATGAAATAGAACGCAAGGCCGGATGTTTGGCAAAAATCAATGCGCCGATTGCTAAAATAGTTGTGAGCACCGCTAAAATGATAGAAGTACGATATACGGTCATTTCATTTTTTCCATAAGTATATTGTTTTTGCAACGCACTCGTCATAAAGATGGTAAAATCTACACCATGACCAAATATGAGTGTACAAACTATGCTGCTAAAAATATTGAAAGGAATGCCCAAAGCACCCATTATACCTGCTGTAATCCATCCCGTTAATGCTATGGGAATCGATGCTAATAATACCCATTCGATACGTCTGAAAAAATACCATAAAATCAGCAAAACAGCTATAAACGAAATATTTACCAAGCCATTGAAATCTGTGACCAAATGACCTAACAATTCTTCATTGAGTGCTTGTCGGACGATTACAACCGTGTTTTTGAGTGGTTTTATTTTGTTTATAAATTCTTCTATATAAGTTTGTGGGATTTTTATTACCGTAGATTGCTGATACAAGCCATTTTTTTCGGAAATAAACTCTTGTACCAACTGAGCATTGATTTTTTGAAATGTATTCAAATCGATAATAGGATATTCTTTCGACCAATTTTCTGCAAAGTCTACAAAGGTTTCTTCTACAAATCCTAAATCGATAGAAGCTTGAACCACTTGCTTTTCTATTTGCTCCCAATCGTGTTTTTGCCAAAACGATTTCCATAAATTCAGGCGTTCTTCTTGAGTTTTTTTATCTAAAACTATCGCTCCAATGGAGTTGATACCCAAAACTTCCGCATCACTTTCGGCTATCTTTTGTACTTTTTTACTCTGAAGCAATACCTCATCCAGATTGTCGCCATAACTCACCACATAAATAGATTTTGTCTGCTGATTTTGGGGTTCTATAAGCTGCTGATTGCGCGCCTGCTCTTCTGGAAAAAAATTGATTTTCGTCAGATCTTGATCAAAAGTTACACGGTGATAGGTAAAAGCACTTCCTATTATCAAAAATAAGCAAATAGCTATAAGCAATCGATTTTTTTCAAAAGGATATTGAGCTAATTGATCTATAAAATGAGAGGCTTGCAAACCTTGTTTGGGACGGTAGATATGAGGTAAAATAATCAAAGTAAAAAAAACAGAAGCCATTACTGCTATAAAGGCAAACCATCCCAAATCATTCAATGCTTTTGCATCTACAAATAGCAAACACAAAAATGCAATAGCAGTAGTAAAACTGCTCATAAACAAGGGTCTAGTAATCTCTTTAAACAAGCTTTTGGGTTCGGAAATTGTCTTGCTATGTGTAAGAAAATGCAAAGCATAATCGATAGTGATACCCAACAAAATGGCAGCAATAGAGATAGATATAGCCGACAAACGATCGGTGATAAAGTACATGATAGCCATAGCTGTGATACCTCCAAATACGGAAGGAAGAAATATGAGTATAGGTATGATAACTTTGCGATAATACAGCATGAGTATCACCATCAAAGCTGTCATAGAGATAGATATAGTGGTGATAATATCTTTCTGTATCTGATGGGCATTAGCAACGGCTATAAAAGGAGACCCAAAATAATGGATTTCTGTGCTCTTATATTGGTCATTTAAAATCGATTGAATATCTTCCAATAGGGCTACAAATTTCTGATTCTCTTTGGTTTCACTTCCTGCCCATTTGGATTGAATAAATAATACTAAATTATTTTTATCTTTTGTAAAAAGATAACCGTCTTGAAAGATAAAATTATCATCTACCGAAATATTTTGTAGATGCGGCAATGCTAAAAAGGTAAAATTCAAAGGATCGCGCACTATAAAATCTTGAAAGAAAGAGCCCGAACCACTCGTCAATCGGTCGAAGTTTTGCATCATTTGTTTTCGAATACCTTCTTGGGTAATTCGTAAAGTTATGCTATCGTAATCAGAGGGTTGCAAATACAACGGCAAATGATCATGTACAAAATGCATAGTTTGCAGCATTACCTCTTCCGAAGTATATCCTTGGATCGATTCGATATATTCATTAGCAATTGCAATCGTATCTAAGAAAGCCGTAGCCGTCTGTATGAGATCGTCTTCAGTAGCCGTATTTTTTTTGGAAATGATTACGGCAATTTTATCTTGAAAGCGCACATTTTTCCAGATTTTCGCTGTTTCATTTTGCATGGCTTTTTGAGGAAGCATCTGAGTAATATCCTCATCGAAAGTGATTTTCGAAATAATCCATAAACAACTCATCATAAAGACCAGTGAGATAATTACACTGAGCCATCTATGAGTAGAGATAATTTGATACAGACGATAAAAAAAATGATGCATACTTATTGTTTTTTCCTATTGAATATTAAAAAAGCATAGGTAATGCTTCCAAATATCAAAGATACTATACTTGCCAATAATAGACTTCCTATCAGATATTGCAATAAGTGATTTTGAAAAAAATGTCGATCGATTTGGCTCAATTCGGGTAACTGATCCAGTGGTTTACCTACAAAAGCACTTCCCAACCACAAACTGGCAAATACTATAAAAGGAATCATAGGTGGAATACTGATATTGGAAGCAGCAAACGAAATAGCTTTATTCCAACGGAAAACTACTGCTAAAAATATCGATAAAAAAGATTGCAATCCCCATAATGGCGCTATGCCAATAAAAACACCTAAAGCTACCGATAAAGCTTTTATTTCATTACTGTCATCGGCTTGGAGCACATCTTCTTTTACAAATCGTTTAAAACTTTTTTTTTTGAAAGACCGAAAAAAATCTCTCGGCTTGATATATAGCAATGCTATAGTCACCAATATAGTATTGAGAATACTTATGCGAGTAAAATCTCGAAACGGTCTAAAATGCGAAACGCGCTCTTGAGGATCATATAATACATTTATGGGAACATTTTTTACCATTACTCCATTCCAAGCGGTGCGAACAATGATTTCTATTTCAAATTCGAACTTACTCGTATACAAATTTTTGGGGATAAAATGCAAGGGATACAGACGAAAACCCGATTGGGTATCGGACAAACGAATACCGGTTTCGAACCAAAACCAAAAATTGGAAAAGCGATTGCCAAAACTGCTTTTTTTGGGGATATTTTCACCTTGCATATTTCGGCTACCAATCAACAAAATAGGCTGATCGGATTCATCCAATACATCTATAAAATGTGAAATATCTTTCGGAAAATGCTGGCCATCAGAATCGATTGTGAGTGCATACTCGTATCCTTTTTTTTTCGCATAATCAAAGCCTTTTTGCAGAGCCTTTCCTTTACCTTGATTAGCTTCGTGATGCAATACCTCGATGGTGGTATATTCTTGAAGTATTTGAGTCGTTTGGTCTGTGCTGCCATCGTTTATTACCACTATGTCGTTGGAGTAGGTCAACAAGTTGTCCAACACTCTTCGAAGTGTTTTCTCATTGTTGTAAGTAGGCACGATTACACATACTTTGTATTTGGATGACAAAGTTTTCATCTATTCCTTTGATTTGAGTACCAAACTCAGTTTGATAGCTGTTGTCTGATCAAAAGTTGCTACTGCTTTGATTTTATACGTATTTTCTTCCAAAGATTGCAATTGTAAATTCAAATCGAGTTGAGGATGTATCTGTGGATTGATAATCGCCATAAATTTCACATTGCTACATTCTGATATTTGTAGTTTTTTCTGCAAATGTATTTGGGCTATTTCCTTAAAAATCTGCAACATACATACGCCTGGCGTCACAGGATTATTGGGAAAATGCCCTTTGAAAATCTCGTGTTCGGAATTTAAAGCGATACGAGCTTGAATGCTTTCTTCTTCGGAATGTTGGTGCAATATAGTATAAAATCCTTCTGGTAACATAAAACGCTGATATGTTGCGAAATTAAGGAAATAAATTGAAAAGTAGTGAAATAAAAAAGTCAACTATATAAGTTGACTTGGAGTATTATAATCTGAATTCGCTATCGTTTATAGACACATTGATTTTTTTATTGAAAATTTTGATGATCGAAAAATCGTCATTGCTTTCTGTGATTTTTATTTCAGAAACGGTGTTTTCTTCATTTTTAAACCACAAAACCACTTCTTTGATATATTTACTCATATCTTTTGTCTTGGGTCTTAAAATAGCCCATTTTTTGGTATTATCTTTATAATATTCGATAGAGAAATGCTCTTCATCAAACAAATTTCCATTATAGCTTCCGAGCATCAACTGTTGCAATTGCTTAAATCGCTTGTTTTTGGCTAGATCTATAGTAGTCACTTTTTGCTTTTCATTTTTCATAGAAAGTTTATTGCTCGAAAAAAGTAACGCAGTCTTTTTTGGGGCTTGATATTGCCACAACAATTGATCTTTTTTGTATTTGAAAATCCCGGTAGATTTGGTACTATTCTTCAATACCTTAATGTGTTTGGCTTCTTCAAAATCAGCTACAATCGATTGCATTTTATTTGCTTGCGATTGAATCGCTTTTTTGAAAGTAGCTATTTCTGTTGAAGACATTTTCGTCTGAGCAAAAGTGGTAAGAGAGGTGCTAACCAATAGAAATAAACAAGCTAATTTTTTCATTATTTGTATGCTTTTATTTGTAATAATTCAGAGATGGTTACCAAATGGTATCCTTCTTTTTGTAGGTTTATCAATAATTGTTCCAAGATATCTACGGTTGTAGATTGGGTATCGTGTAGTAATACAATAGATCCGGGTCTGATTTGAGATAAAATACGATGCAATAATCGTGAAGGACTCGAAATAACGGTATCGAGAGAACGAACATTCCAGCCGATTGGAGTCATTTGAGTAGATTGAATAGCCCGAGCAATATGAGGATTAGTCACTCCAAATGGCGGTCTAAATAAGCCCACCTTACATCCCGTAACTTCTTCTATGATATGTGCCGTCTGTAGGATTTCTTCTTGCACTTGGTGTGTTGCCAAAAATCCCATTTTAGAGGTATGAGTAAACGTGTGATTGGCAATAATATGGCCTTCAGCTACTATTCTTCTCGCAATTTCGGGATATCTTTCTACTTCTTTTCCAATGCAAAAGAAAGTTGCTTTCATTTGATATTTTTTCAAAATATCCAAAACCATCGGTGTGTATTCATGCGGCCCATCATCGAAAGTCAACGCAATATGAGGTTTTTGAATTTTCGGATTAGAATGAAAAGCATTTATAAAATAATTGCTTTGTATAGAAAAAGCACCATATATAGTAAAAACAAAGCCTATCGCTATTACCCATACAAACCATAAAAGGGATATTTTCCAAATACAATAGGCTATCGCTAAAAACAATAGACAGAATAAAAGGATATTTCGTATGTAACGATGTTTTAGCATGATGTTACCCATGTAAGACTGTAATCTATAAGATCGGATTGATGTATCAGCAATACGCTTTCCAAACGATTTGCTTTCACTTGGTTGTACATACACTGCGCTGGAATTTGTTGTTTTTTGATTATTTCTGCGGCAACTTTTAGTCCAAAAGCAGACACTGAGTCATAACTGCCTGCAATATGTTGATAATATAGTTGAGGTGTATGACGGAAATAATTACAACATTCTTCGTAAAATGCGTGTTGATTGACATCGGCATTTACACCTAAAATAACTGCGTCAACGCAAGCAATATTATTTTCCACTAAAAAATCCTCAATCCATAGATGCGCAGGTTTATACAATTTGTTTATAAAACTTACACTTTTTACTTCGGCATAGGTTTTTTCACTTTTATCATCCGATAAGACAAAAAAGTTTGCACCTTCTCCACATGGAACACCAGCAGATTGGGGTTGAAAAAAATCTACCAAATCTTCAGCATTTTTTACTTTATGAATTTTTTGAAACAACGAATAAGTGTACGAACCTATTTCATCCACGCCACCCAAAAGTATCTTTTTTGCGCCGTGAAAACGTATCTGCATCATAGCGTCAAACAAAGCGCTTTCAAAAGAACTACCTCCATTGACAAAAGTAAAATTATAAGCATTGCTCTTCCAATGCAAAGCAAGTTGCCCAGCTACTGTATTGTGTGTAGATTGTATAAAAGCAGTAGGAGTGAGGTATTCTTCATCATTTTCGATAACAGATTGTAAAAATTTTTCAGAATCTTCAATACAACCCATAGAAGTACCTACCAAAATAGCGTCTAAGTCAGAAATTTGAGCTTCTTGAATCGCTTGATTGGCGGCGTAAATACTCATTTTGATTCCCTTAGCCATTCTTCTACTCATACCTGGAGCAATCAATTCTTTGTAAGAAGGTTGTTGTGCATAATTGACATAAGATACATCTTGCGCTTCGGAAGTGTACAAATCATACGACGGATCTTGAATAGTAACAGAGCCTATTCCATTGATAAAACATGATTTCATAAGTCTTTGGAAAAGATTAAAGTAGAACAATTACCCCCAAAACCAAAAGAATTGGATAATACATGCTCAATAGGAGTGTAATAAACTTCCGTTGCTGGTATCAGATGAAACTCTTCCATCGGTGTTTGAAAATTCAGTGTAGGAAAAATACAATTTTCTTGTAGTGATAATACACTATATACTGCTTCTATTGCGGCGGCGGCGGCCAAAGTATGTCCTGTATAAGATTTGGTAGAACTAAAAGCAGGAACCGAAGAAAATATTCGCAAAAGAGCTCGTCCTTCAGACAAATCATTATTAGGCGTAGCCGTGCCATGAGCATTGATATAATCGATTTCGGATGGTTGTATTTGAGCTTTTTCAAATGCTTTTTTCATGGAAAGATAAGCTCCTTCACCATTTTCCGATGAAGCAGTCTGATGAAACGCATCGTTGGCATTGCCATATCCACTTATATATGCCAAAATTTTCTTTCCAGATGCCTGAGCTATGTATTCGGATTCTAAAACTAAATAAGCAGCTGCCTCACCCAAATTAAGTCCTTTTCTATTCTGATCAAAGGGTGTATTGTCTGTATCAGACAAAATCATCAACGTTTTGAATCCATTGATTGTAAATTTGGACAAAGCATCCGTACCACCTACAATCACACGATCTAGCAAGCCATTTTCTACCATAGTAGCGCCCATCATAATGGCATTGGCAGCAGACGAACAAGCTGTGGATAGAGTAGTAGCAAAACCTTTCAATCCGATATAATCGGCTATTTTTTGAGTACTATCGCCGGCATGGTGACTTTTTATATAGGGTAAATATTCGGGATGAGCGTCATAGGATTTGTAATGTTTTTCAGTCAAATCCATTCCTCCTACACTGGTAGAAGATATCAATCCGGTGCGAAGCTCGTTGATATCCGAGATTTGAGCCGAAATTACCGCCTGCTTAGCTGCATACGCACCAAGTAAAAAAGTGCGTGAATAAGAGTGCTCCAAAGGGAGATGGAGTAAAGAAGCTAATTCTTCGTTGGTGTGTTTGATTTCACCCACTTTGATGTCATTGACATGTTTGGAATAAAAATTTTCTAAACGAGAAATTCCTGATTTTTTTGATACTAAAGCATGAAAATTTTCTTCAACAGTCTTACCTATTGAAGAAATGATTCCTATACCTGTAATGGCTACTTTTGTACGCATTATTTGGTTCTATTTTCAGAAATATACGCTGCCATCGTTTCTATCGATTGAAAAATTTCTTTGCCTTGTTTCGGATCTGCTAATTTGATTCCGTATTCTTTATCCAATAATACTATCAATTCTAACGCATCTATAGAATCCAAACCCAAACCATCTCCAAATAGAGGATCTGAATCCTGAATATCATCTTTTGATATATCTTCTAAATTTAAAACATCGATAATTTTTACTTTTAATTCTTGTTTTAATGCTTCCATTTTTTATTTAAATAATTCGTTAATATTTTGTTCTGTTTGTTCGATTTCTCCTTTTTTTTCTACCAAATATAAAAAAGCTTCATAATTGTTTCCCAATTTGTGTACCCAAGCGCAAACTACTTTTTCTGCTTTATGATTTTGTAACAAATAATTGGTATAAGGTATCCAATGGGTTACAGGCAACTTATCTGCAACAAAAAAACAGCTTTCCGTCTGCAATTGATGACGGATACTGACTTCTCCGATAGCTATATTGGGCAAGGTATATACAAAAATAGCTGGACTTGGATAATACGCATCAACGTTCTGTATGCTTTGCTGGTGCTTGATATCTGTGTCTAAACTGGCTTCGCTATTGCTGAACAACAAGGCAATCTGTTTGGAATTTTCATCTTTTAATAACAATTCAGATCCTATAAATGCCAATTTGCAGAGATCGTCCATTTTGTAAAATTTGGGATAATTGATTTGAAATTTTTTATAAAAATCTTTCATAAGATCTCCAAATTCGGTATAATGAGATTCTGCATATAACGAGCCGTTGAGCCACATTTTACCTTGTTGAATACAAATATATTTGCTTATGTAATACATCCAAATAATTTATTTTTTTAATAAAATTGCCGAATTGCTTCCTCCAAAACCCGAGGCTGTTTTCAAAGCATAGTGTATGGGTTGCTCTTGTAGTTGTGTGATGACAGCTATAGGAAGAGAAACGCCTAATGTCTCGAATCCGTAGGTAGGTATAAGCTTATTGTTTTTCATACATTCCATGGTAAGAATGGTTTCTAACAAACCCGAAGCTCCTAGCGTATGTCCGTAATATCCTTTAAAGCTATTGGCAGGTACATGGTCTAAAGCCGCTCGAGAAAGCGCAATACTCTCCATTTCGTCATTATAAATAGTGGCTGTGCCATGCAATGAGATATAATCGATCTGTGAGACGTCTATATTTGCTTCTTTGATAGCTTGGGTAATACTGAGATACAATCCTTCTCCAGTACGGGATGGACCCGAAATATGATTGGCATCATTGATATTAGCATCTGCAATCAGTTCTATACCTTTCTCTTCTTTTTCTGTATTGATAAAAACAGCGGCAGCGCCTTCGCCCAAATTTACACCTTTTCTATCAATATCATACGGTTTGCAAATGGTATCGCTCATAGCTTGAAGAGACTGAAAACCCGAAATAATAAATGGAACCAATTCGTCAAAAGCTACAACATATATTTCAGAAGCTTGTTCCATTTGTATCAAGCGTTTGGCAACAGAAAGAGCCATGACACCTGATACACAAGCGTTGGAAATAATCAAGGGTTTTTGTGCGAATCCAAAATAATTTTGAATATAAGTAGCGGTAGTACCAAGATGTGCTGCTTCTATTTGATGCTTTTCCAAGGCACTGATATTGCCTTTGGTTGTAGAAATAATTAGCAAAGAATCTTCTGATATGCCTCGTTGTGCTACCAATGGCTCCAAGGCTGCAAGTATGTATTTTTCTATTCGAGGTATTTCGAGAGATGACATTTTGGGATACATCTTTGCGAATACTTCCTCTTTGATTTTACCAGCATAAATAGTACCTATAGGCTCTGCAATAGTTACTGGTTGTATAGCTGTATTTCCCGCACAAACAGCTCGAAAATTTTCTTCAGTAGAAAATCCCAAAGGCGAAATGATATTGGTCTGATGTAAAAAAACTTTCTTCATGCTTACAAGCCCATTTTATTTTTCCATTTTTCAAAAAATGGTGGATTATTTAGTTGCAGATTCCCTTCCAAATCTGTGAAAACTTGTGTTGTTTCGCCTATACACACCAATTCGTCTTTCGAATTGAATATTTGGAAATGAAAAACCATTTTTGCAGCTAAATCATTGACAAAAGTGGTTATGATATACGCTTCATCGTCGTAGCGCAGTGGACGTTTATGTTCACTACTCATCGCCACGATAGGAGTTGCATATCCTTCGTTTTGAATATGCTTGTACGAGATACCGTATCGTCTTCCGAAAGCTTCTCTGCCATCTTCGAAAAAATCGATATAATTGCCATGCCAAACTATGCCCAATGCATCCGTTTGATTAAATTTTACTCTAAAATGTTCTCTATGCTGAAGGATAGATTTTCCTTTAAACAGTTCTTTTCTTTTTGTCATAAATCCAAGCGATGCTCAATAGCACTATCGCAAACAAAATTAAAAATAAGATTTGAGGTAATATGTCTATCAGCGAACCATTTCTCAAAAGTATGTCATAATAAGCACGGAGAGCCCAATGCATAGGCGATATTTTAGAGAGCATTTGCATCCATGATGACATGATGAATACCGGTACCCAAACACCACCAATAGCAGCCAAAATGACCGTAATAGTGGCTCCAAACGGCGCTGATTGTTCTTGTGTCTTACTGATTACTCCTATGAGAATAGCCATACAAATAGCCGCAAATCCAGCTCCTAATGTTACCAAACTCATCCATAAAAATTGTGTAAAAGTAAAAGTAAGTGGAGGTAAATCTATCAAAGGGAAAACCCAAAGACTGACAAGCAAGATGGCATAAAACTGCAGTAAGCAAATGAGAAGATAGGTGATAATTTTACCCAAATACAAAACACGTAAAGATGTAGGACTACTCAAAATACGCAAATAAGTACCTTGACTTTTTTCTTTTACAATATTGATCGATAAAGGGATTGCAATAAAAAACACAGCAAACAAAGTCCATGCGGGAACATTGTGTTGAGCGGAATTGGGCAAGACTTCTTTTTCATTTTGTAGGGGTACTATTTCTTTGAAAGAAATTACCGAGTTATCATCTGTACTCACCGAAGCTCCTAATTGATGCTCTAAGGCCTGATAGATACTTTGATTTTCCAACTGCAAAATCATTTTGTCCATACTGTTTTTGATTTCATTTTTAAAAGAAATCTGCGTAGCCGGATCAAAATACAATTGTATCTCTTGCGGATGTATCTCTTGTTTTTCGTAAAAAGTGGTATTCATACCCATTTCTTCCAACAGATTATCTACGTTCTGACGCACTTTTATTTGAAGCTGCGTCGTAAGATTTTCTGGTAAAACGATACCCATTTGATACGATCCTTTAAAGACCAAATCACGCACGATTTGCTCTGTCATAGGTTGATTTTGATAGGTATCTACTAAAAGAAAGTTTTCGCTCGATTCCCATTCTTTTTTTATCTGAAAAGATAGACTATCTTGGTCTTGATCAAGCCACAAAACGGGAATTTTAGTAGCTGTTTTAGATTGAAAACTACTATCTTGTATAGAAGTGATGAGCACTACCAACACGATTGGCATCACAAACAATGTGAGCAATCCACCGATGTCACGAAACAGCAATTTGAATTCTTTGAGTATAGATTGTTGTAGTTTAAACCACATCGCGCAATTGTTTTCCGGTTAGTTGTATAAATATTTCTTCCAAATGATGGACATTGGGTATGCTTTGCAGTAATTCGAGCGTTGTACCTTGTGTCACGATCGCTCCTTGAT
>Ga0079224_100003709_pt1 | contig 19400 bp, 13 predicted proteins | sample Stecom2015_FD_80414 | JGI IMG/M metagenome (GOLD analysis project Ga0079224, IMG submission 80414) | Agricultural soil microbial communities from Utah to study Nitrogen management - Steer compost 2015 | ecosystem: Environmental > Terrestrial > Soil > Agricultural land | place: USA: Utah... | reverse complement strand
TTGCAGGAATCGCCGAAATCATTGGAGGAGCAGCCGTCGAACACGCCGATGGGTCTCGTTCGGAGCGGATGCTGTGGGATCCTGAGTCGCTAGCGCAATCGGAAATCATTGAAGATCCCAGGTTGGCGGCCGATGTCCTGCGATCGACTGTTCGTTTCGCTGTTCGGACATGCGCGTCGGAGCACAGGAGCATTCTCGTTCGCACTTCCGGAGGCCTCGACTCTACGATCGTGTTGGGCTGCCTTCGTACGATGACCGAACAACCGCTGGTCACGTGTGTTCATTACTACACGGCGACGCGACGCCCAGAAGAAAGTCCCTGGGCAAAGCTTGTTGCGGAACATTTCGGATTGGACATTCTTTGCCACGCATGCGAGGTGCATGTCCCTATCGAAGCACTACTCAGAATGGCGCCTATGGTGAGCCCGCCTCCTGATTATTCGTGGGCGCTTGCAGGGGACTACGAACGTGAGGCCGCCGCGTTCACGAAGGCCACCGCTATCATGACTGGCGACGGCGGCGACCCTGCGTTCGGCCGCTACAGTGAAGATTTCGCCTGTATCGACTTCTTGAAACAGCGCGGCTTGGGTCGTGGAATACTGGCGCTGGCTGCAGATGTCGCGCTGCTGCGGAACCGATCTGCGTGGAGCGTACTCGCAGAGGCTCTCACTCATGATCCCACCGCAATAAGGCTCGAGGATGCACGGCGGATACGCAACGGAAGGACTTTGGTCAGCGACGACGTATTCGAAGCGGCGCATACTGCCGTAAGGAGTCATCCATGGTTCAAGTCTATCGGCCGATCCAGCGTCAGCGACACGCTGGAAACCGTCACGCAGGCCGACCTCTTCTACGATCCGCTGCGACCAGCGACAGAAATCGATCTCGAGCCGCTTCATCCCCTTTGCTCGCAGCCGGTGATCGAAACCTGCCTCAGGATTCCCAGCTATGTGCGCATGCAGGGCGGTCGCAGCCGCGGTCTCGCTCGAAAAGCATTCCAGTCGGATTTGCCGCCTCAGATCTATAGCCGACGATGGAAGGACGCCGGTCAGGGGTCGGCCTACGAGCTGATGCGCAAGAGCGGGGCGGCGATTCGTGAGTTCCTCCTGGAGGGCGTTCTCATCCAGAACCACTTGTTGGATCGCCGGAGAGTGGAGGAGAGTCTTTCAGCAACTCCAGGCAAGCACGCAGCCGTTGTCCACGAACTCGCCGATCATGTGATCGTGGAAGCGTGGTTACGAACCGCGGAGCGCGTCGGGTTCGGTCCGGGAGCGAGCGTCTGTGTGTGACGCCCGAGTAGGCGCTGATCCGCAAGCTATGCAATGGAAGTGATCGTGAGGCGAGGCGTGCGAAGCTGCAGCTCTCGCGACGACGCTTGAGCTGCGTTTAGCTAGCTGTCAGCTTCCTGCAGCAACGTATGCCCGGCTGCCATCTCCCGCCACTTGGCGTACTGTTGCTGTTTGGAAGCATCGTCATCTTCGCGACCGTTCAACCAGAAGTCGAACCAATCGACGGCTCGCGTCTGAGCTGCGACGCACTGAGCGGGGTTCTGAATTCCGTGGCTTCCGCGCTCCACATCCGGAATGACATAGAGCTCGGCCGGCTTCTTCAGCCGGCGAAGCCGACCGAACATCTCCCACGCCTTCAGAATGCCCGGAACTCCTGCAGAGTGGACCTGGAGCTGTAGCGCTCCTCGAATGCGCTCGGCATTGAACGCGGGCGCCCTTTCGAGCCACGCTCGCAATCCACGGCCGAACGGGGCGTCGCCATTGATACGGTCGTACTCTTCCGGCCATCCGGCCAGCGCCGCTACAAGATAGCCGGCGTCGGAGTTGTCAGCGACAACCGCAGCTGCGAAAGGATACGTCGAATGGGTCAACGTATATTCCACGTACCAGCCCGAACGACTGAACCCGACCAGCCCCACTCTCGTCGGATCCACCAGTCCTTCCTTTACGAAGTGTTCCGTCGCGGATTCGTACGCACGTTGATACAGCTCAGGCTCCTTGGGAGTCATGATGACGTCGGGCGCCCTGACCTCATTCAACTGGAGAACCGCGATGCCGCGGTTGGCGAGCGCTTGAGCAGCGTAAACACCATAGTTCGCTCCAAGGCCGAGTTCGCCTCCTCCAAAAAGCGAGAATCCGTTCTGCGGCCGCGCAGAAGTCTGTATGACGAGTGGATACCGGGCGCTGCGCACGTACTCGACTGGATGATAAAGCGTCCCGCTCCACTCTGTTCCGGCGCGATCACGCCACTGTACACGCCGAACCTTGCCTAACGGCAGATCTGCTAGGCCGGGATTCAGGTTCAGCACCGTCCTAGTCTCGCCCGATACGACGTCCACGGCTACGAGGGTCGGAGGTGTGTTGAGATCCTCACTCACTTCGAGACGTATACGAGGGCTGGACGCTGGAGGCGGCGCACGTTTGACGTCATTGACGCGCCACGCTCCGTGTTCGTTGCTGAACGTAAGCTGCTCGCCTGAAGCGCCAACGAGTTGAACTGAACGGGCGCTTCGCCAGCCGATGCCTCGAACGGAGAAATCGCGCGGAACTGCGAGCTCTTGAAACTGGCGCGTTTCGACGTCAATCACCGCGACGGCTGTGCCCGCCAGTCCCGCCTCGCTGCCCGCAGACGTGGGCAGAAAGGTAGGCCCGACCAATAACGACCTCCCGTCCGGAGACCATGAGACGAGCATTCCTGGCGAGACAGGCGCGTCCCAAAGAACCTGCGACTGCCCGGAAGCGAGATCCACGAGATGCGGCTGCCATACACGGAGTAGGTCTTCCGTGGATCGGTCCTTTGTCCGAGCCCGCAGCTCCTTCTGTACTATGGGATGCGTGTACGCCAGCCAATGCTTCGGTGGGGAAGTCACGGACCAGTCCACAATGGCGAGCCCGCTGTCTGGTGAGAACTCGATTGGCAACCAGCCGTCGAGCGCGCTGATCGATACTCCGCCCGCCGAGAGCTTAATCGTGCTCCCACGGCCTACGAAGCGACGCGTAATTTCCTTATGCGCCCTGACCCGGCCGCGGAACTCACCGCTCAGCACACTGAATGCGTCAGGGCTCTCCACTGAAAATCCTTGCGCCAGCAGCTCCTCGCGAGCCGGCCGCGCCGCCCGGTCAGCGACAGCCGTGACGATCATGCTTCCATTCGGCGCCACGTCGAATCGCGTCACATCCGTTGAGAGCCACGTAACCTGACGAATCAATCCTGAAATGAGATCGACCGAAACGACTTGAATATGATGTTCGGGTGGCTCGCCTTCCCACAGAAACGCGATGGTGTGATCGTTTAGCCAACCGATCACGGCGAATGCTGGAAGAGTGAGAGCACTTTTTCCGTACCCTCCGCTGTCTCCAGCGAACTGGTAAAAAGCCTGGCGACAGTTCGAATCCGTGCGGCTTCACTCAGGGATGCAAGACCCGCAGTGTTCACCTCGAGCCAGTTTCCGTTTCGGGCTACATCGGTTCGTATCACCAGCACGGCATAGCGCGCGCCATCGGGGGATACGAACACTTGCCTGCGCGCCGACCCTCTCTCTACGTTCGCTCCATTGGTTTCTCTGGCCGCCAACAGGCGGGAGGTTCCGACAAACGTCGCCACCTCCGCCAGTGCAGCTTGATTCAGAAGAGCTGCAAGCAGGCACGCCGCCAACCTGCGTGCGCCCGCCTGCGCCGGCGTCGAGCCAGGCACTGCTACCAGGCCTTGCGAATCTGCAGTGAAACGAACCGTCCCATTGGATCAGCATTGGCGCTGTCGTAGTGCATTCCTTGAAACGCCATTCCGCTCATCGTGTGCGGCGGCTCTCGATCAAACAGATTGATGACGTTGAAGCCTGCGGTGACCCCCTTCAGGAAGTCGGGTGTAAAGCGCACATTCATATCCATCGTAGTGTGTGACGAAATACGCCTGGCGGGAGCAGCGGTGGCGTCAGCGTAGCTGTTCGCGTAGTTCACAGCGCCATTGATCCGCCATGATCCGCGTGACCAGCTCAGCATGGTGCGCATGCGCTTGCGCAGAGGTTGGCCAAAGGTGTCGACGAAGTCGACGGATGTGCACGATGGGCAAAATCCAGTTCTGATCTGGTCGATCAGAGTCGCCTCCAGTCCGAGATCGAACTCATTCTCTCCTACGGCGAAGACATAGCTCACGCGGGCGTCCACGCCACGTTGACGAACTTGCGACGCATTCGTGAGGGCGAAGTTGTAGGAGTACAGAATGCCCGCAGCGCCCGTGCCCAGGAAATCCTGGAACTCGAAACCCTGTGAAATCAACCGTGCGATCTGCGCGGCCGCCTCGTCGTCGCTGTGAAATCGCGTGATGAGCGGACCGTAAACCTCTGGTTTGAGCAGGGCCGCCAAATCAAAAGGCGGCTTCACGAGCCGATCGCGGTACCGAATATCGTAGTAGTTCCATGAAAGTGTCAGACCCGGCGCAAACGCAGGTCTGTAGTCCCCGCCGAACGTCATGTTTCTGGACTTCTCCGGCAGCAGTCCAGGGCTGCCCGCAACGACCAGCACTGGCGTCACACCACCTTCGGGCAGGGCGAACGAGTAGTTGAACGCCACCAGATTGGTCGTGTTGGCGACCTGATGCGACACATCGGGCGCATGAAAGGAAGTACCGTACGCGGCCCGCAGATCGAGCGTTTCGGAGGGTGACCAGAGCACGCCGAATTGCGGATTCGTGGTATTGCCGAAATCCGAGTATTCGTCGTAACGAACCGATGCGGAAAGGGAGAGGCGTCGCAACAATGGACGAGAGTTTCCCGAGCCAATAAGCGGCGCGTTCAGCTCTGCGAACGCTGCTCTGACCCGTCGGTCAATCAAGCGTTCCACCTGCGTCCATTCAGCCGTCGACGAGAATTCCTCATCCCGGTGGGAGACGCCGATCGCCGCCCTGACGGCGCCGCCGGGGATCGAAAACAAAGGGCCATCGCCAACGAGATTGGCCTCCTGCAACCGGAACCGGTTCCGCAAGTAAGGGGCGCCGTTCGTGTACCCCGGAAAGTCCGGTTTAAAGTGAACTTTCAAACTGGTGTCGATCTCGCTGTGAAGACCGCTCAGCTCGACTCTCCAGTCGCTCGGACCGCGCCACCCAATACCCGCATTGGCGGAGATGAAGTCCGAATCCGCCTTCGTCCGTCTGGTTCTATTTGGAACGGTATAGTCTCGAACGTTCCGCTCCTTGCTATACAGCACGTCGGTGAACGCCTCCACGCTGCGTGTCAACTCCTGGCGCGCTGTTAGAAGACCCGACGTCTGAGTCGTGTCTGGATAAAGATCGGTGGGTTGTGGCATTGTCTCGGTGAACGACCTGTCCGATGACCTTAATGCCTGCGCGTCATCGTACTGCAGGGAAGCAAGCACAGACCCGGTATCCCAGCTTCCCCCCACTGTCTGACTGACGAGATACTGGGAACGTCTGCCGCTGGTTACCGCACCGCCTTGGATGGTTGTTTCTGCTCCAGAGTAGTCGCGCCGCAGATCGAAGTTGACGACTCCACCCACAGCATCCGAGCCATAGACCGACGACGCTCCATCCGTCACCACTTCGATACGCTCTATGGCGGTTAGCGGTATGGCCGAAACGTCCACCGCGGAACCGAACGCCGAGGGCGCCAGACGGTGGCCGTTGAGAAGAACAAGCGTGGAGCTCGTGCCGAGGCCGCGCAAGTTGACCCCGCTGGCGTTCTCCGCGTTGTTCAATCCCATCGCACTGCCTACTACGCCGTCTTCACTGGCGCCGTTCTCACCGCCTTTGAAGTTCTGCGGAAGGCTTCTGATGAATTCCTGCGTCGAGAGATAACCGCGGCGGTCGATATCCTCGCGGTTGTACTCCACGCGCGGCATGGTGCTGCTGCTTTCTATGCCTCGGATGTGGCTGCCAGTCACGACGATCTCATCGATGGATGTCGTGTCGCGATCTGCATCACTGCGCAGCTCTTCCTGCGCCAAGACGGATTCTGAGACGAATGCGCAGCATCCTAGTTGAATGCTGAGCGCTACGGCTGGCGGCAGTTTCATCATCGGCCCCTGTGTTGTTGTTGGAAGCGTCGATAGCCAGTGCGTGATCGTCGTGTCACGAGCAAGCACACGGCTCCGAAACCCTTGTCAGAACTGGCCGCGTGAAGTTGGTAGTGGACTTCACGGCGCCGTCGCCAAGAACGCGTCACGCGTCGATAGCCCTTCAGTGCAAATGGTGGCCGCCTGCTCTTGGAATCAGAGGCTTCTTGCGCCGCACTAGCGAAATGCGAACCCCTGCGTCCAGCAGAGAAGGACTACTCTTGCCCTTCAGCAGGGGGATCGAGCCATGGCGCTTGCCGGTTTCCTCGAGCGGCCAATTGCACAGCGTGCGGCGGCGGGCGTGCTGTCCGCGGGGATCCATTGCGGCCTGATCCTTCTGATCGCGTTCTCGGGCGGCCGACATGACGGCGTAAGCATCGCCGACACGCCGCTCACGCAGCTCATCCTCCTTGAAGCAGAGAATGCTGACCGGGTCGAGGGCGTGGACCTGCCGCCTGTCGAGCCCGCCGCTCCGGTGATCGAAGAACCGTTGCAGGTGGAGAACAGGCCGCCGGCCTCGCCGTCCGTTGACGTAGGTTCTCCCGAAGTCGCCGCCCACGAAATCACGGCGCCGGCGGAAATCGCAGCGCCCACGCAGGTCGTTGCGAACGTCGCCGCGCCCCTGCCCACGCCCGCGCCCCCCACGTTCCTGATGCCGCAATCCGAGCAAGCGAAATTGTCGGATCAGCTCGAGAGGCTCGCGGAGCAAGTCGCGCAAGACGCTCCATCGCTCGTTTCATGGGACCAGGACGGCAAGCGCTACAGCGCGCGGTTCGTCATGCAGCGGGCGAGCGACGGCGCCGAGTTCGACCGCGTCACCGCGGAAGTGAGCGCGTCGGACGGCGGGCGGGAATTGACGACGCGCATCCCGCTCAAGCGGCTGGCGTTCTCAGCGTTCACGCAGATGGTCGATCGCTGGGATCCGATGGTGCAGCTGCACGATGACGAGATCGTCGGCCGATTTCACAGCAACTCGCAGTTCAGCTTGATGTACGACTCACGCACGGCGCCGAAATTTCTGGGCAAGGTGACGACCGCGGCGCGCAGCTTTCAAACGGAGTCGCGCGGGCGGCGGCGCGATTCAGACATTTTCCAGGGCGGCGTCGAGACGCGCGCCAGCCGCATCGATCTCCCGGACGAGCTGCAGCCGTTCCAATGGGCGCCGCGGGAGGACGACGCCCTCATCCACGAGCTGTCGACCGACACGCACATCCGGTTCTATGCAGACGGCAGCTACACCTGGTGGGCTCACGGTTCCGAAGAGATGCAGTATCGGAGCGAGCCCACGGAGCATCCGGTGTATTTCCTGGCGTCCCGGGGGGTCGCGCTGTATCTGCAGGGCGTTCTTTGCGGGAAGGTGCTCGTCTACTCACCGGACAGAATCGTCCTGGAAGGCGATCTGAGGTACGCGCACGACCCGCGCGAAGCGCGTGACTCGGACGATTATCTCGGGCTCGTCTCGGAGCGGTATATAGAAGTGGCGCCGCCGCATGTCACCGGGCCCGGCGATCTGGAGATTCATGCCGCGATATTCGCCAAGCGCCGCTTCGTGGTGCGCGACATCGAGCATCGCCGCTCGGCGACGCTGCACATTCTGGGCAGCGTCGCCGCAGGAAGCCTTTCGGCGAGCGAGCCACGCTACGCGACGCGCATCGAATACGATCAGCGCTTCGAGCAGCGGCGTCCGCCGGGCTTTCCGTCCACGGATCGGTATGAGGTGGACGGCTGGGACGGGAGATGGACGGAGGCGTCGGAGCTGTCGGCGAGCGATGCGCCATAGCGCCGTCGGGTGAAGGCCGCAGCCGACAGACTCACGCAGCGATCAATTTCCCTTTTTCGTACTCGCCGCGGAGCTGCGGCTCATGATCACCAAGGCCACCCCGCCCAGTATCGCGCCGGACGCCAGCACCAGCCGCAAGGTGATCGCTTCACCGAGCAACGCGACGCCGCCGAACGCGGTGATCACCGGGACGCTGAGCTGCACCGTCGCTGCGCTGGTCGCCTTCAGCTCGCGAATCGCCGTGTACCAGACCGCGTAGCCGAGGCCCGAGGTCAGCGCTCCGGAAATCATCGCGTACGCGACGCCGGCCGCATCCAACGACGCGCGATCGAGCATCAGCAAGCTGAGTGCCAGCGCGAAGGGAACCGAGCGGACGAAGTTGCCAGCCGTCGCTTGCGTGGGATCGCCCGCCGCTTTGCCGCGCAGCGTATACACGCCCCAAGCGGTGCCGGCGGCGATCATCAGCGCAGCGCCGACCAGCGGCGGCGCGGACAATCCGGGCGTCAGCAGATAAACGAGCCCTGTGCACGCCAGCAGCAGTCCGACGAGCTGTATGCGGCTGAATCGCTCGCCGACATACAGGCCGTAGCCGATCATGGTGACTTGCACGGCGCCGAACAGCAGCAAGGCGCCGGTCGCGACTGTGAGACTCAGGTACGCGAACGAGAATGTCGCCGCATAGACGAACAACGCCAGTGCGGACCACCAACTCCCCGCTACGTCGCTGCGCTTGTCTCGCAAACGAACGAGCGTCCAGAGCACCGCGGCGCCCGAAACCAGCCGAAGCGTGGTGAAGGCGGCGGCGTCGATGCTGGTGTGCTGAAAGGCGAGTCGACAGAGCAGCGAGTTGCCGGCGAACGCCAGCATGGCCGCCACGGTGAGCAGGAGGACCAGGGGCCGCGCGGGTCGTGCGGCGGTCGAGACGTCAGCTTGCTGGCGCATCGTGCAGCTTGCCGGTGGACGTAACAACGATCCTGGAACGTCCCTCCCCTCGATCTCGCGAAGGAAGGGACGCAATGTTCACTACCGGAATACTCGTTGCAGGCCGATCGAAGGGGGAACGACCCTCCTAGTGCTGCGTGACTCTGGGCTTCAGATACGTCACGTTCGGCTCCTTTATCTCCATTGCTCCCTTCGCTCCTTTCGACGCGGGCTGCGCCTCGCCGCGCAACGCAGACATGATCGGCTTCAGCCGCACTGAATCGAGCTCGTCCAGGGTGTGACTCACCAGGTCGCGCGCCACTTCGATGGCGTTCGGATAATACGGTCCGGTGAAACGTCCGCTTTCCTTCTCCATGGCCGCCAGCACGCACGACAGCGTATCGACGGCTTTCATCAGCCTGGCGCGTTCCGTCTCGATCAACAGGTGCAGCGCCTCGATCGCTTCGGGCGAAGGGTGAACGAGCCGGCGCTCCGACTTGCCCAGCGCTTCGGCGCCCGCCGCCCTCTTCGACGCATCGTCCTTTTCAGCCATGTCGATCTCCTTGTCAGGTAAGGGACTGGCTGAATGTACACCCGCTGTACAGTACTGTACAAGATCACAGTATGGAGAAGGGGCTTGCCCGGCGTTTGCTTGGCGGAGCCTCTGATTCACTCCGCGTCTGCGATCGCCAGGCGCGCGAAACGCCGTGCATTCCAGGCGTTTCCTTGGCCTGAACCGTCCGGTGATCCGAGCTTCCTTCAGACACGCGGATCTCCGAGACGCTCATCCACGTCATGCCCGCCGGCCACGTGCCCTGCAGGATGCGATCCCGTTTGCCGCTCGATCATTCGCCGCACGATCGGCCTGCCCGGACCCTGATGCAGCGCGCGCAAGCGCTCGGGGACGCTCGCGTCGTCCTGAGTGAGCCGACTGTTGTGGCGCATGTAATCGAGCCACGTCGGCGTGCTGTAGCGTTCGATCCAGACCTGCGGATCGCCCAGGTCGCGCAGCAACGTCCAGCCGCGCGCGCCGTCGCGAATGCGTATACGACGCCGCTCCGCCATCGCCTCGAAGAACTTCGGAATGTCTTCCTCGCGGATGTTGTATTCGATGGTCACGACGACCGGCCCGGTGCGCGGCCCCACGGGCACCGCGGTCTCGGGCTCTTTCCAGCGCTTCAAAGGATCGAGATTCAGCCGTTCCGTCTGGGCGAGCGGCGCCCAGCGGCCAAGGGCTGCGCTGATGAGCATCACCGCCGCGGCGCCAAGCAACGCCGCAGCGACGCTTTGGTCGTCGGCGATCTCGCCCCACAGCCAGCTGCCCGCAGCCATGCCGCCGAAGGCGGCCATTTGGTACAGCGAAAGCGCTCGCGCGACGACCCAGCGCGGAGCGGACAGCTGCACGCTCACATTGAACGTCGACAGGGCCAGCACCCAGGCGGCGCCTGCCGTCAGCATTGCGGCCATCGTCAGCGCGAGATGCGCACTGAGCCCGACGACCGCCGCCGCGACGGCGAAGGCGACGCTCGCCCAGCGCACGAGCCCCTCCGTGGACAGCCCGGATCGCAATCGTGCGCTCAGGAGCGCGCCAACCACTGCGCCCACGCCGAACGAGCCGAGCAGCGAGCCGTAGGTGAGCGCACCGCCCGAAACCAGGTCTCTCGCGACCAGGGGCAGCAGCGCGAGCAGCGCACTGGCGCCGACGCCGAACACCAGGCTGCGCGCGAGGACAGTTCGAATGGCGCTCGACATCGACACATATCTGACGCCGGCGCCGATCGCAATCCCGAGCGTTTCTCGCGGCAGCGTCTGTGGCGGGCGCTGCGGTCGCCATCGAGCCAGCACAGCGATCAGCCCGATGTAACTGAGCGCATTCACCGCGAATGCGATGGCCGCGCCCACCGCGGCGACGATGGCGCCGCCGATCGCCGGACCGATGCTGCGTGCGATGTTGAAACCCATGCTGTTCAGCGCTACGGCGCCCGGCAGTTGCTCGCGCGGCGCCATGTCGGCCACCGAGGCCTGCCAGGCGGGTGCGTTGAACGCGGTCCCGCAGCCGATCAGGAACGTGAACAGCAGCAGGAGCCACGGAGTAATCACGCCAGCCCATGCGACCGCCGTCAGCGTTACGGACACCACCAGCAGGAATACCTGCGAGGCGAGCATCACCTTGCGGCGGTCATAGCTGTCCGCCATGGCGCCGGCGAGCAGCGCCAGAACCATGATCGGCAACGTCGTCGACGCCTGCACGAGAGCGACCATGTCGGCCGACTGCGCGATCGAGGTCATCAGCCACGCAGCCGCCACCGATTGAATCTGGCCGCCGAAGCTGGACAGGATGTTCGCTCCCCAGACCGCGCGAAAAACCGGGAAGCGCAGCGGCGAAAGCGCCGTGACAGACTCGGTCGGGATTGCAGCGTCGGAAGTGCGGACCATCGTGGCGTCAAATCCGTCAGTCTGGGGGAGCCGACCGGCCGACGGCTTCGAACGACGGAACGGGCGGCAAGCCAAGCGCTTGCAACCACGAACTCTTCATCGGACGGCGCCTGCTCAGCATCTGGCCGGGCGGGTGTTCTTGTTTCACTAAGCCGCCGCGGGCGGCGGGCGTTCCTCGGCATCTTGGAGCGCCCGACCGCGCAAAGCCAGCATCTGCGACGAGGCGCCGGCCCCTCGCGACAAACGAGACGACGCTGTCGAGCGGGATGTGTACCCTTTGCGCTGCGAGCGGGGCGAGGCGGCCTGCGGGTCGTCGAGCGGCGCTACAGACGCAGACGGACATCCGGATCGACGTGCGCCGGCGCGGTCGGCGAACCAACCAAGGAGAATGATCATGACAATGCATCTGCTCGTGGGCGCGTTGGCGCTCGCACTTTGCGCATGTTCCAGCGAAGCGCCGCCGCCCGCCGCGGCGGATACGAGCTCGCAGGCGACCGCCGAGACCAGCGCCGCCGAGCGCCTGGAAGCCGTGCTCGCCGCACAGCCCGAAGAGGCGAAAGCGCGCTATGCCCATCGTCATCCGAAGGAGACGCTCGAGTTCTTCGGGATCGAGCCTGGCATGACTGTGGTCGACACGCTGCCCGGCGAAGTCTGGTACACCGGCATCCTGCTCGACTATCTCGGCCCTGAAGGAAAGGTGATCGGCGCCGATTACTCGCCCGAGATGTGGACGCACTTCGGGGACTTTGCGCCTGATCCGAAGACCAGGGAGACCTGGACGGCGGACTTCGTGCAGAAAGCGCAAGGCTGGCGCGATGAAGGCGACGCGCAGGTCGGCGCCGTTCAATTCGGCGCCGTGCCCGAGGACATGGCGGGAACCGTCGATGTCGTTCTCATCATACGGGCGCTGCATCACTTCAATCGACTGGAGGACAAGGGCGGCTACCTGACGCAGGCGCTTGCCGATGCGAAGAAGATGCTCAAGCCGGGCGGCGTCGTGGGCGTGGTCGCCCACCGCGCGCCCGAAGAGAATCCCGACGACTGGGCCTCCGGAGAAGCTGGCTATCTCAAGCAGAGCGCAGTGATCCAGGCCTTCGAGAACGCCGGATTCGAATTTGCCGGCTCGAGCGAGATCAACGCCAACCCGAACGATCGACCGACCACGGACGACGTCGTCTGGCGCTTGCCGCCGACGCTCGCCACCAGTCGGGACAATCCAGAGCTCAAGGCGCAGATGGAGGCGATCGGCGAGTCGGATCGCATGACGCTGAAATTCCGCAAGCCGACGTGATCAGCTCGTAGCGTGGGCGCGGAGCGAGCCATGGCGCTCTGAACTATCCGCTATCCGCTATCCCCTATCCGCTTCCATCTCTTATTGTGTCGGCGGAACGTTCGCCGGCCGCTCGAGGGCCTGGCGGTCCCACGAACCCAGCTCAGTCGCCGCCTCGTACGTGCTCTGGAGAAACTCCGTCAACGCGGCTTCGGGGGACGGCGCCGCGCGCATCGAGTCGTACGGCAGCACGAACTCCTTCAGCTCATCGCTGAAATATGCGGCCTGCGGCGCGATCTTGGCGGCGCTGAATCCTGGCGGCTCCGGATACGCATACGAATAGAAGATCGGGTGCGGATGCTGCTCGCCGCCCGCCCAGAAACCGGCGCTGCTGACCTCATGCGAGTACGCCTCACGCGCGACCCAATCGGGCAGATGCGGCACGCCGCCGGGATGCGGCGGCGCCGTGCGGCCCGAAAAACGCGTCACGGCCAGATCGGCGCTTCCCCAGAAATAGTGCACCGGGCTGCATTTGCCGATGAAACGGGCGCGGAATTCCTCGAACACGCGATGCGCCTGCACGAGTACGCGCCAGTAGCGATTCGCGTATTCCCGATCGTACGAGCCGTGCACTTCATCCTGGTCGAAAGGAACGGGATCCGGCAGCTCGCTGGGCGTGGTGTAAATCCGGACCGGAACGCCCAGCTCGTCCAACGCGCTCATCACCTTGCGATAGAAGGACGCCGTCGACTGCGGCTCCAGCGGCAAGCTCCTGGTCGCGTCGTCAGCCAGCCGGACGATCAGCCGATGCTCGACGAAATCGAACTCGATCTGAAGCGCCTTGCCGCCGTAACTCATCAGCCGCGTCGCCAGACCGCGCGCCGTCGGCTGCAGGGCGACATGCCAGGAGTGATTGATCCATGGACATAGCGCCAGCGGAATCTTGCCGACTACCTGCAGCCAGAGGTGCAGCGTCCCACAGGTGTCCCGCCACGAGCCATACGGCAAGGCCGGCCATTGCGACGATGCATCGCTGCGCATCATGGGTAGTAGATGAAAGCGCCGCAGCGCCTTATTTCTGAACTATCCGCCATCCGCTTTCCTTCCTGATAGCCTGCACACTCTGGGGCAGCTTGCTAAGCCCAGAAAATACTCATCTCGTCGCGTGCTCTCTCTATAATCGCCGCCCTTTCTGCGGCGCGCGCAGCCCGCGGGCGACTTTGCGAGGCATACGTGCGCACCGATAGTGAAGAGATTGCAGATTCCTCCAGCCCCACGACGTTCGCGGATCTGGCGCTGAGCGAGCCAGTGCTGCAGGCGGTGCAGGCGGTAGGCTACGAGGCGCCCTCGTCGATCCAGGCGGCGACGATCCCGGAGCTGCTCGCAGGCAAGGACGTGCTCGGGCAAGCGCAGACCGGCGCCGGCAAGACGGCCGCCTTCGCTCTGCCGATTCTCACGCGCATCGACGTTGAGCGGCGCGTCATCCAGGCGCTGGTGCTGACCCCGACTCGCGAGCTCGCCATCCAGGTCGCCGAAGCCTTCCAGCGGTATGCCTCGAAACTGCCCGGCTTTCACGTGCTGCCGATCTACGGCGGTCAGAGCTACACGCCGCAGTTACAAGGCTTGCGCCGCGGCGCTCACGTGGTGGTCGGCACGCCCGGTCGGGTGCTCGATCACATGAAGCGCGGCGCGCTCGACCTGTCGTCGCTGCGGTTCCTCGTGCTGGATGAAGCCGACGAAATGCTGCAGATGGGCTTCATCGAGGACGTCGAGTGGGTGTTGGAGCACACGCCGCCGCAACGAACGATCGCGTTGTTCTCGGCGACCATGCCCGGCCCCATCCGGCGCATCGCTCAGAAGCATCTGCGAGCCTCGGCGCAGATTACGATCGAAAGTCGCACGACCACCGCCGCCAACATTCACCAGCGCTATTGGCTGGTGAGCGGCATGCACAAGCTCGATGCGCTGACACGCATCCTGGAAACGGAAGCCTTCGACGGGATGCTCATTTTCACCCGCACGAAGCAATCCACCGTCGAGCTCGCCGAACGTCTGCAGGCGCGCGGTTTTTCCGCCGAGCCGCTGAACGGCGACATTCCCCAGGCGCATCGCGAGCGCACGATCGCCCGCCTGAGATCGGGCCAGGTCGACATCGTCGTCGCCACCGACGTGGCGGCGCGCGGGCTAGACGTGGAGCGCATCAGCCACGTGATCAACTTCGACGTTCCCTACGACTCCGAATCCTACGTGCATCGCGTCGGCCGCACGGGCCGCGCCGGTCGCAGCGGCGAGGCGATTCTCTTCATCTCGCCGCGAGAGCGGAACATGCTGCGCATCATCGAGCGCGCCACGCGCCAGCAGATCGAGCGCATGGAGCTGCCGAGCGTCGCCGACGTGAACGTCAAGCGCACCGAGCGATTCAAACAACGCATCACGGATGCGCTTGCCACGGCTGAAGCGCAAGCGCTGCAGCCGCTGATCGAACAGTACGAACGCGAGCACGACGTCCCGGCGATCGAGATCGCGGCGGCGCTCGCCAGCATCGTTCAGGGAGGCAAACCTTTGTTCCTCCCCGAACGCAAAGACCACGCCGAGGCGCGCGCGCCGGAGCATGCAGAACGCTCGCTGCATCGAAAGCGCGCAGGAGAATCATCGCAGGCGGTGGAGTTGCATGAGGAGGCGCCCATACCCGCGAGTGCGGGCGCGCCGCGTCATATCGTGGACGATCGTCGGGCCGGAGGTGGCAAGCCGAAGCGCCCGGAGCGGCGAAACGCCCCGCAGAGCACAGCTCGCCATGAACGCCAGCCGCCCCGCAGGAGGACTCCCGAACCTGACGCACAGGACTCACAGACGGAGCGCTATCGTATCGAGGTGGGGCGCATGCACGGGGCGGCGCCGGCGAACATCGTCGGCGCGATCGCGAACGAGGCTGGGATCGAAGGTCGCTACATCGGCAGGATCGAGATCCACGAAGATCACAGCTTCGTCGACCTGCCGCTCGGCATGCCGAAGGAAATCTTCCGCCACTTGCAGAAGGTGCGGGTGGCGGGCCAACAGTTGCAGATTGGCCGGGCGCGGAAGCCGCCTGCGACTGAGCAGCGTACGCATGGCCCGCGCGCACGCGGCGTCGGCTCGATCAGTCGAGCGCGGCCGGCCGCCCGCGTGAAGCGGAGGAATGGTTAGCGGCCGCAGGCTTGGCGTCCGGTTCGCAACCTGTGCGCGCCAATGCGTCCGCAGCGAATTCGTAGGTGAAGACGACGGCGCGTTGAGCCGCTCGAGCTCAATTCGGAATAGAGCTCATCGCGCACGCCTCATTGCGCGTTCGCGGCTCGCTCCGTATCGAGCAGTACGCGCTTACGCTGCACGCCCCAGCGATAGCCCCCCAGCTCGCCAGTCCCGCGCACGACGCGATGGCACGGAATGAGCAGCGCGATCTTGTTGCGGGCGCATGCGCTGGCGACGGCGCGCACCGCCTTCGGCTTGCCGATGGCCTGAGCCACTTCCGTGTACGAGCGCACTTCACCGTAAGGCAGTTTCTGAAGGTAGCGCCACACGATGAGCTGGAACGCCGTGCCGCGCATATCCACCGGCAAATCAAGGCGCGGCTGCAAACCGCGCAGATGCCGGTTCAGGGCGCTCATCCATGCCTCGAATTGCTCGCTGTGCGTTTCCGGCATGGGCTGTATCGTTGCGGCGGGAAACTGCCGCTGCAGATCCGCGGCCAGCGCCTCGTGGGAATCGCCGAACTGCAGGAAGCACACGCCGCGATCGGTTGCGCCGATCATGAGCAGCCCGAGGGGCGTAGCGCCGCTCGCGCAGGAAATCACCAAGCCTTTGCCGCCGCTGCGGTACTCGCTCGGAGTCATGCCGAGCTGACCGTCCGCCTTCTCGTACACGCGGCTGCCCGAGCCGAATCCGGCCTGGTAGATGGCGGCCGAAACCGGCATATCACGCCGCAGTTCCTGCTTCATCGTTCGCACGCGGGCCGCGGTCTGGTGCTCCTTGGGCGTGCTGCCCATGATCGCCTTGAAGCTGCGCTGCAGATGAAATGCGCTGTAGCCGGCGCGCTTGGCGAGGTCCGCCAGGCGCAACGGTTGATCGGGATGCGTCTCGATGTGCCGTGCAAGCTCGTGAACCACTTCGTTGATCACCTGGGCGCGCGAGCTTCGCGGGCGGCAACGACGGCACGGGCGAAAGCCGGCTTGCTCGGCGCTCGCCGGATCGGGGAAGAAGCGAACGTTGGCGCGCAACGGCCTGCGCGAGGGGCACGTCGGACGGCAGTACACGCCGGTCGAGGACACGGCGTACACGAACATGCCGTCCGCGCCGGCGTCACGGTTGCGAACTGCTTTCCAAAGATGATCTTCGTCGAACATGACGGCGCTCCGGGATAAGGTGTCCGTCATTGTCTTCACCAGACTTGCCGCGAAACTCCGACTCTTGCGCTCGAGGCGCCCGGCTCGCAGACCGAACCTGCGCATCTGGACGCTACGCCGCCAGAAGATAATTCACCAGCGGCACGGTGGCGAACGACAGCACAACGCCAAGCCCCAGCACCGTGTTGGCGAGCGTCGGCTCGAGGTCGTTCTGCTCCGCCAGAATGGTTGCGGAGATCATCGGCGCCATGGCGGATTGCAGCACGGCGATGTCCAGCACCGCGCCGCCTACACCAGCGGCGACGCCGCCCATGTACACCAGCGCCGGCGCCAACGCCAGTTTCCAGAGAAGTCCGGTCGTGAGCGCGCGCGGGTGGCCGTGCTCGAACCGCAGGCGAAGCTGCAATCCCACCGAGAACAACGCGATTGGAACGAGCGTCGCCCCGACGCGTTCGAACACGTCGTCGATCGTCGGGCGCCAGCCGCCAAGCGCGCCGGCGAGCACGCCAATGATGAGGGCGAGAAAGGGCGGAAAGAACAGGACCTTGCGAGCGATCGCCCCAGGTGTGACCCGAGCGCCCGAATACAACGCGGCTACCGCGCCGCCGCCCACCGCGAGCGCTACGAAACCGCCGACCTGATCGGCGACGATCGCCAGCTTCAGGCCTTCCTGCCCGCGCAGCGCTTCGATCAACGGGAAGCCGATGAACGATGTGTTGCCGAGGCCGCAGACCAGCGTCAGCGCGCCGACCCGTTCACGCGGCCAACGCAGCAAACGCCCGAGCAGCGCGAAGAAAGCCCAGGCGCCCAGGAACGCCAACCAGAGAGGAACGAACAGAAACCACAATCCCTGCTCGAACTCGAGCTGCGGAATGAGATGCAGGACGAGCGCGGACAGCGCGACGTTCAGCACCCACCAGTTCAGGCAGTGCGCGAGCATCGGCGGCGGATTGGCGAGCCGCGCGCTCAGCAAACCCGCCAGCAGACAGGCGATCAGCAGGAGAATCGAAGACATCCGAAGTACTTCTTCGCGCACCCGCCCGTCTGCGCTGCCCCCTGGTCCTCCCCGGCACGTGGAGGAAGATCATGACAGCATTCCGCGAGATCATCCCGCTTCCCGGCGCCGCGGAAAGCGGGACGTCGCGCGTGGGCGCCGCTGCCGTTACGGATTCTTCCGCTGGAACCCCGCCGGCACTTCGAAGGCCTGGGCGTCTGCGGCCGCAGTGCTCACGGACAACAGCTCCGTGCTCACCGTCATCAGCGGAATCAACCCGCCCGGCAGAACCGCCGCGGGCGGCTCGGCCGCTGCAGGCTGCGGCGCTTGCTCATTCTTCTTCCTGCCGAACATCCCGCCGAGCGCGCCTCCCAGCGCTCCGCCGAGCGCTTCGCCCACGCTGGGGCCGACCCCGCCGCCGGACTCCTGGGCTTGCTGCGCCGTCCCGCACTGGGCGCCGCCCACCGCCAGCGAGAAGCTGGCCTTCACCGGATAGCCTTGAACATCGCGCATCTGCTGCGCCACTTCGCTCCAGATGCCTTCGTACCGGCCGAACATCGCCTGGGCGCGCTCGGCGAAGTCGCGTGACGCGGCGGCGCCGAACCCGAGCTTTTCAGCGTACGCCTGCCGATAGGCGAGCGTCTCTTTCGCGGCCGGGAAATCCGGTGTGAGCCACTGATCCAGCACCAGGCCGAAGTCGCACACTTCGCCGCTCTGCTTGTCCTTGCACGATTGCGTGGCCGTGATGGTGACCTGCTCGGCCTGATAACCGCCGATGGACGCTTGCGAGCCGCTGCGTTTCACCTCCGCCTGCGGATCGCTCCACTCGCACTGCGATTCGTCCACTCCGGATGCGGCCTGCGTCTGCGACGCCTGAGCCTTCTCCTGCTGCTCCATGGCTGCTTGCAGCTGCGCGCGCTGCTCGGCGAAGGTCGTTTCCGTATACGTCTTGCTGCGCGGATCCAGCGTGTAGATCTTGTCCTGATCCAGCCGCACGATTTCGACGCTCTGCCCAGCGCCGCGCGAGAATGTGCGCATCAGACCGGACTCGAACTGCATGTTGCTGTCGGTGCGGGCGCGATCACCGGCTATCGTGGTGGTGGTCGTACCGCTCATGTTGATCATCTTCATCAGGCCAGCGCCGCTCACGGACATGCGCTCTTCGAGACGCACGTCGGCGTGCGCCGCGGCGCCGAGCGCTCCAGTAATCGCAACGCACAGCGCGAGCCGTCCGCCGGCGCCGACGAGCATGTGAATCGTACAGGGGGTGCGTTTGGACGAATTCATCTGGCCGCCTCGGTTCTTCTCGCTACGCAATGGCGTGCGGAATCATGCCACGAACGGCCGTCGCCGAAAGCGTCGGGCGCCGAAATTTGCGAACGGCGACCTGCGTCCGCGACAGCCGATGCGCGGTTTGAAATTCAGGATTTACTGTCGGACCGGGCCGGATCACACCACCCGCCGACCCTCGATGCGACGCAGGACCGCGCGCAGCCGCTCGCCGTGGTCGGCCGCGAATTCTCGCGCTTCAACCTCGAACCGATTAGCC
>Ga0079224_100003708_pt1 | contig 19404 bp, 22 predicted proteins | sample Stecom2015_FD_80414 | JGI IMG/M metagenome (GOLD analysis project Ga0079224, IMG submission 80414) | Agricultural soil microbial communities from Utah to study Nitrogen management - Steer compost 2015 | ecosystem: Environmental > Terrestrial > Soil > Agricultural land | place: USA: Utah... | reverse complement strand
TACAACATGAACCTATCGAACAAAAGGGCTAAGGCTACAGTTCAGTATGTCATCTCAAAAGGTATCGCTAAGGAGCGTATCTCCGGACAGGGATATGGTGAGAGCGAGCCTAAGGTTGACTGCAAGGAAAACTGCACCGAAGAGCAACATGCTCAAAACAGACGATCTGAGTTTATTATCGTTAAAGGAGATAAGGCTTAAAAAAGAATTAAATTTATATACAACATAAATAGAATTGTTTATGTTTGAACCCTGCTATCCTCATGGCCATTATTGTGCACATGTAGGATAGCAGTTTTTTTATGCCCTTATGTAATTTAAAATAGTATTTTGCAACTGTAAACCCGTATTGTATTTTGGAAGTATTTGTTGGACTTTTATGTATAGCCATAGCTTTGTTTTTTCTTTTTCTGGCATTTAATGTGCTTATTGAGCCTGCCTATATGCTTATGTTTGATAAGCCTGTATATGTACATTGGTACCTGTTTACCAATGAGCTTCCTACAGAAGCCCAGTTTATACTGAATAAGGAATTCAGGTTTTACAGGAATCTCTCTCCGGTAAGAAAGAAATACTTTAGGCATAGGGTGCATGCTTTTATTGAATATTATGATTTTGTTGGAAGAGAAGGGTTAGAGGTGACCGATGCTATGAAAATAAGGATTGCAGCTACAAATGTGATGCTTACGTTTGGAATGAGGCAGTATCTTACAGATGTATTTCAGACAATAATCGTTTATCCTGATACTTTTTTGTCACTTGCAAGTGAGGAATATCATAAAGGGGAGTTTAACCCCGCAGCGGGTGCTATAGTATTCTCATGGCGTCATTTTATAGAGGGTATAGAGTATGATAATGACAACTTAAATTTAGGGTTACATGAGTTTGCCCATGCTCTTCATTTCAGTTCCCTTCGTAAAAGGACAGTAGGGACTGCTTCTGTATTATATAGCGATATGCTTGATAAGATTATGAAATATATTAGCCAACCTTCTAACAGGGAAAAACTTATACAGGCAGATTATTTCAGGTTATACGCCTATACTAATCAGTTTGAGTTTATAGCGGTTATATTGGAGTACTTTTTTGAAACACCAAATGAGTTCCGGCAAAAACTGCCAGAACTATATGATATGGTAAGTAAGATGATAAATTTTAGACGTTAAGGCTTCTCCTGATATTTTTAATCTGGTTATTATGCCTCATGGTATGGTAGGTTATAAAATGTATCATTTCCAGTTTTGACATTCCTTTTAAAGGATGTACATCGGTTAGAGATGTTATTTGGGAAAGATTACTTTTATAAGCCGCCTCAATAGTTTTTTTACTAAGTTCTTTTAAGGAAGCAATTAATTCTTTTTTATCATAAACTTTATCTTCGGGAATTATAAAATCAGGTGCCTGCATTTTATTCTCAAAATCCAGAAACAGCTTTTTCAGATTCTCAGCATTTTTGTCAGGAGCACGGTCTACGGGTTGTGTAGGTTGGGTAAGAATATTATCTGTTCCTGTTCCTGATTTTAGTAAGTGGGAGCCAACTTGAGCTGCTGTCCAGCTGTCCTTAAAAGGAATAGTGTTTATCTCTTCCTGACTGAATTCAGAAAGAAGTTGAGTTGTTTCATTAAATGATTTTTCCAGTTGATTGATGATTGCCTCCATGTCTATTCTTCTTAGTTAAGTATCACTGTAAAATAAAATAAACAGCCGTATAACCCCGGCTGCTTCGTAATTAATTGTTGATTCTGGAATCAAAGTTAATCATCCATTGTACCCCGAATTTATCGGTTAACATACCATAATAGGCACCCCAAAACATATCGTCCATAGGCATGCCTACTTTACCACCTTCTGCAAGTCCATTAAAATACTTATCGGCTTCCTCACGACTTTCCGCATCAATGGTGATGGAACTGTTAGTGCCAAACTTTACCTGTTCCATAGATTTAGGAACATCTGTACCCATTAGCAAACTACTACCTAGTGGTAGGGCAATATGCATAATGCCGTTTTTTTCGGTTTCGGGCATGCTCTCACATCCTGGCGTATCGCCAAAACGCATAATGGTTACAAACTCTCCTCCAAATACCGACCTGTAGAAGTTGAACGCTTCTTCTGTATTTCCGTTAAAATTTAAATAAGGATTAACTGCTCTCATTTTATGATTGATTTTTATTGTTTCTCTAATTTAGATTTAATGTTGTGCAGATTGGTGTCAAGATCTTTACCTATCATGTTATCCATCATCAGGTTCATAAAGTTCATAGGATAGGAACTGTTGCCCTGCATAACCCAATGCACATTTGTACTGTTGTTGCCTGAATTTTCGGTAGTGATGTATACTTTGGCTTCACTTTCAAATGGCCTGACAAAACGAAGATCCATGTCAAGGCGTTCGTTGGTCTTTATGTCGGTTATTTCCAGTTCGCCTTCACCTACGTCGTCATTACCGTCCCAGCCGTAAATAAAGCCTTTTGTACCATCATTGCCTGTAAATTCGGTTTTCATGTTTGGATCTTTCATCCATACACTGTATTCGTCCATGTTTTTAAGATGTGATACATAATCAAAAACTTCTGCCTGAGGTTTGTTAATGGTAATTTGTCTTTCCACCCTATATTCTTTGCTAATGAAAATTGCCAGTATAAAAGGGATAGCAATTATGACAAGAAGTACTATCAGGATTCGTTTAATTATTTTCATGGTGATTGATTGTTAGGTTATATTATTTGTTGTAATGTAATAGGGTGATTCCACATTCAAAAGCTTTGCTCTCTACAAGTTTCAGGTTTTGTCTGTTATCAAGCTCTTCAAAAATAGGCATGCCTTTGCCTAAAGCGGTTGGATTTACAAACAGGAAAAACTCATCTATAAGTCCTTCTTTAATAAGAGAAGAAACAAAAGTTCCGCCGCCATAAGCTATGATGTCACCACCATTTAGCTCTTTTAATTTTTTAATATCATCTGTAAGATTATGAGCTAAAGATGTGTTATTCCACGGATTGTCCTTTATGGTATTGGTAAATACTATTTTAGGGATTTGATGAAAATCACTTGCTTCTTCCCTTGTTTCAGGATTGTTGTACTGGCTTTCCCAATGTGCGATAAAACCTTCGGCAAGTTTTCTGCCTAATAGGATAGTATCAACAGGTTTTGTTAGGGCGGTAACATAATCTTTAAGTTCCTGGTCCCAGTTCCAAATCATCCAGTCCATTTCACCGTTTGGGCCGGCAATATAGCCGTCTATAGACATTTGTACCTGAAGCTTTAGTTTTCTCATGGCTGATTTTAAGTTTATAATTAATTTTTATTTTCTATTTGGTTTTTTGTGCCTTTACCAAAAAGAACGGCATCGGCCGAATATCTTCCGCTACCGAGAATGAAAATGACTATGCATAGCAACATATAAACAAAGGCAATTGCTTTTACATCAAAGCCATCGTTAGCATGTGCTACGAAAAAAGCGATTATCATGGTTATGAATACCGGTATTACCGAAAAACGGGTTAGTAATCCTATAAGGATAAAAAAACCGCATACGAGTTCGGCAAAAATTACAAGATTAAAAGACAGTTTTGCTCCTATCCCTATAATATCCTGAAACATAGATGCGAATGCTTCATAGTTTGCTGCTTTCATATAACCATAATAAACAAACATTCCGCCGAAGATCAGCCTTAGTAACAAAGTGGCCAAATCAGTGTTAAGTGCCTGTACTTTAATCAGATTTTTCATCTTGGTTGATTTTGTAGTTAGTTTTATAAAGTTATGAATATTAGTTTATTGCGGTTTGTGAAAACGATATAATAATTATGAGTGTTTTAAAGTTTCTCATTTTAATATTACAAAGTTAGGATGTAGTGTTTTTGCTAAAGGAACGTTTAAACGTCATTAAGAGGGGGCATTTAGGACAAAGAGGCTATAAACGAAAAAAGCCTCCCGACGGAGGCTTTTTTATATTTTGTATTCAGGATTTAGAAAACCAGTGTCTGCATTGAATGCGGAGCACATTCTACTTCTGTAGCCTGACCGTTTATCCAAAGGAAATAGTTTACTTTCTCTTCACCACGGTTCATTACAATTACCACAGTTTTTCCGTCAGGGTTAAGGAAAGCGGTAGCCTCTATAGCACTACGACTTGTAGAGCAGGCAATTCTTTTAGCTCCTTTTTGAACAAATTTTGAGAAATGACCTATATAGTAATACTCATTGGTAAACATAAGTTCACCGGTTTTGGTATTTGCGTGTACAGGTGCAAAACATAGGTTCATAACGTGGTTAGGCCCTCCTGTTTCATCAAGAAGAATGTTCCAGTCGGTCCACGCTGTTGTACCGCTGTTAAAGTCATTGATAAGGTTATGTCCATACAACTCACCCAGTTTCCAGTCGCTTATCTTATTTATATCAAACTGTTCTTTGCAGCCTTCGGTAAAAATAAGGTTGGTTTCAGGGAAACTTTCATGTACCAGTTTCAGGTTATTAAACATTTGCGAACCTCCGTTCCATGTTTCATACCAGTGGTAACCTATGCCCCAAAGGTATTTTGCAGCCTCAGGGTCATTAAGTACTGTAGCGGCTCTTTGGAACAGTATATCGCGGTTGTGGTCCCAGGCAATGATTTTTTTGTCGGCATAACCGGCTTTGTGCATTGTAGGGCCTAAATAGTTTTTAAGGAAATCACGCTCTTCTTCACCTGTGTAAATACATGACTCCCATTTTTGGGTTGCCATAGGCTCGTTTTGGATTGTAATACCCCAAACCGGGATTCCCTCTTTCTCATAAGCGGCAATAAACTTAGTGTAGTAAGTAGCCCAGCTTTGATAGAACTCAGGTAATAACTTGCCGCCTTTTAGCATGCTGCCGTTACTTTTCATAAGGGCAGGAGGGCTCCAGGGAGAAGCATAAAGTGTAAGTTCTCCGCCTGCTGCTTCAATAGCCTTCTTAATAAGCGGAATACGATATTTTTTATCGTGGCTTATGTTAAAAGATTTCAGTTCCTTATCACCTTCTTTTACGTAGGTGTAGCTTTCGCTGGCAAAATCACAACTGTGAATGGTAGTACGGGCGAGATTGTACCCAATACCTTTTTCTTTGTCGTAATATGCTTCAAGAAGCTGTTTTTGTGTTTCTTTAGGCAGTTTGGCAAATACTTCGGCAGATGCATCGGTAATAGCGCCACCAAATCCCATTACACTTTGAAAAGTATGGGTTGGGTCTACAAATACAGATACTTCTGTTTCCAGTGGTTGTTTCTTTTCGCTGAACGAAAGAGTGCCTTGTGCCGGCGTTAGTCTTTGGTTTGTTTCCTTAACGGTATTGTATACCATTACTTTTTTGCCTGAGGTGGTATAGGGTGTTTTTTGGGCAAACGATGCCACTCCCGATACCATCAGGATGGTTAATAGATACTGTCTCATAGATGCGGTTTTGAGATTAGTGTATATATGTAATTAAATTAAAACGATGTAAGCTTTTTAAGGTCGGCAATAGTTTGAGTAGGATTATCCGACTTAAATACAAAGTTTCCGGCAACAAGTACATCAGCACCTGCTTCCACAAGCAACTTAGCATTTTTATCGTTTACACCACCATCAACCTCAATAAGGGTAGGGGCGTTGTGTTTTACGATAATTTCTTTAAGCTGTTTGATTTTGTTATATGTATTTTCAATGAAAGACTGTCCGCCAAAACCTGGGTTAACGCTCATCATGCAAACCACATCAGTATCTTTAATAACATCTTCTAAAAGCGCTACATTAGTATGTGGGTTTACAGCAATACCGGCTTTCATACCTTCGGCCTTAATTGCCTGCAGGGTACGGTGCAGGTGAGTACATGCTTCATAATGAACGGTTAGGTTTGTAGCACCAAGAGCAGCAAATGTTTTAATGTACTGATCTGGGTTTACAATCATAAGGTGCACATCTATAGTTTTTTTAGCGTGGCGTGTAATAGCCTCTAAAACCGGCATACCAAAAGAAATGTTAGGCACAAAAACGCCATCCATAATGTCTATGTGAAACCAGTCGGCATCACTGTTGTTAATCATTTCGATGTCACGTTGCAGGTTGGCAAAATCAGCCGAAAGCACAGATGGTGCAATTAATGTATTTTTCATTATTGTTAGAGTGTGAATTTATGCAAATATAAGCGCAAAGTTTTAAAAATATGCAGCTTAACCTTCGCAAAGTCATGTTATTGTAGATAATTGATAATTTTTCAACAGATAAGTTAAAAGTACATAAATAAAAAAAACTCCGGTAATCAGCCGGAGTTCAATCATCAATCAAAAAACGAACAGTTATTGAACTGTAAGTATCTTAAATATTTTTATTCGTGTTGAAAGTCAAAATTTTGGAGTGCCAAAATACAAATTTAATCTAAAAAAGCGAATTTTGGAAGCTCTTTTTTGGCTTTTTACGATTATCCTAAGTAAGTCTTAAGGATTTTGCTTCTTGAAGTATGCTTTAATCTTCTGATAGCCTTCTCCTTAATTTGGCGTACACGCTCACGGGTAAGGTCAAAAGTTTCACCAATTTCTTCAAGTGTCATAGGGTGCTGGTCACCCAGGCCAAAGTAAAGGCGTACCACATCGGCTTCACGCGGAGTAAGGGTTTCAAGAGCCCTTTCAATCTCTGTACGAAGTGATTCGTGAATAAGCTCACGGTCAGGATTTGGAGATTCTCCCGAACGAAGAACGTCGTATAAGTTAGAATCTTCACCTTCAACAAGTGGTGCATCCATAGACAGGTGACGACCGGAGTTTTTCATACTCTCTTTTACGTCGTTTACTGTCATATCAAGTTCTTTAGCGATCTCTTCGGCAGAAGGGGCACGCTCGTTGCTTTGCTCAAGCAAAGCATACATTTTATTGATCTTGTTTATGGAGCCAATTTTGTTAAGTGGTAAACGAACAATACGGGACTGTTCTGCAAGTGCCTGTAATATAGACTGACGAATCCACCATACGGCATATGAAATGAATTTAAAACCACGGGTTTCGTCAAAACGCTGTGCAGCTTTAATAAGTCCTAAATTTCCTTCGTTAATTAAATCGGGAAGTGTTAATCCCTGGTTTTGATATTGTTTTGCAACCGATACAACGAAACGCAGGTTGGCTTTTGTAAGTTTTTCAAGTGCTCTCTGGTCTCCGGCTTTAATACGTTGTGCTAACTCTACCTCTTCATCTGCAGTGATCAAATCTACTTTTCCAATCTCCTGTAGGTACTTGTCTAATGAAGCAGTTTCCCTGTTGGTAACCTGCTTTGTAATCTTAAGCTGTCTCATCTAAAATCTCCTCTGAGTTATGTGTTGAGATAGTTATACGTAATGAGTTGCAAAAAAGTTACAGAAAATTTGAAATTATTTTTAATTAGCTTATTGTTAAGGTTTTGTATTTTTTTTTATTTAAACATTTTATTCAATACTCCAAAAACACCTCTTATAAAAGTAGCGCTGGTAACCGTTTTTATAATCTGTTTTTCCAGTGTGCTGCTTGTAGAAGTTGTTCGGGTACTTCTGGTGGTTTGCTTACTGGTTTTCTCTTCGGCTTTACGTTGCGCTTCCTGCTGTTGTTGCACGGTGATTACCTCTATTTTTTTGGTAAGTATCTCGCAGGCACTTTCGCGGTCTATTTCCTCAGCATATTTTTTAACCAGTTTGGAGCTGTTGTTTATCTCACTTATTTCCTGTTCGGTAAGTATGTCCATTCGGCTCATAGGGGCACGTAACATAGTAGCGGCAAGCGGGGTAGGGATACCCTTTTCGTTAAGTGCTGTTATGAGTGCTTCCCCGGTACCCAGTTGCGTAATCACTTCATCGGTATCATAAAAATCAGAGATAGGGTAGTTCTCGGCTGTTAGTTTGATGGCTTTACGGTCGGTTGCGGTAAAGGCGCGCAGAGCGTGCTGTACCTTTAATCCCAGCTGACTCAATACACCGTTTGGAACATCGGTAGGGTTTTGGGTTACAAAAAACAGTCCCACACCTTTAGAACGGATAAGCTTTACTATAGTCTCTATCTGATCCAGTAGTGTTTTACTGGCTTCATCAAAAATAAGATGTGCCTCGTCTATAAAAATTACAAGTTCAGGTCTGTCAGCATCACCTTTTTCAGGCATCTGGTTGTATATCTCTGCCAGTAATGAGAGCATGAAAGTAGAGAACAGTTTCGGTTTATCCTGAATATCGGTTAACCTCATAATGTTTACATAGCCCTTGCCTTCGTTATCTATACGCATAAGGTCGTCAATCTCAAATGAGAGTTCACCGAAAAACAGGTTAGCATCCTGCTGTTCCAACTCGATTATTTTGCGGAGTATAGCTCCCGTTGAAGCCGTAGATATGCGTCCGTATTCCTTTTCAATCTCTTCTTTACCCTCATCGGTAATGTATTGCAGTACTTTTTTAATATCCTTTAAATCCAGTAAAGGCATGTTATTATCGTCACAGTATTTGAAGATAACACTCATAATCCCGGTTTGGGTATCGTTAAGATCCAAAACCCTAGAGAACAAAACAGGGCCGAATTCTGAAACTGTTGATCTAAGTCTTACACCGTGTTGTTTGGAAAGGCTCATTAGTTCAACGGGGAAACCTTTAGCTTCATAAGGAAGTCCTATTTTGGCATGCCTTTCGGTAATAAAGCTTTTTTCTTCCCCTGGTTTGGCAATACCACTAAGATCTCCTTTTATATCCATCATCAATACAGGTATACCATTGTTGGAAAGGTGTTCTGACAGGATTTGAAGGGTTTTGGTTTTACCCGTACCCGTAGCCCCGGCAATAAGTCCGTGCCTGTTTAATGTTTTTAGCGGAACATTTACATAAGCACCCTGCACAGGTTCGCCGTTCAGCATAGCCGTTCCCAGTGTTAAAGCGTCGCCTTTTGTGGTATATCCTTTAGTAATGGTATCTAGAAATTGAGATGTATCTGCCATAAAGCTTTTGGATTGTTTTGCGAATCTAAATTTCGGGTAATAATTTTTATCTGGCAATAGTTACTTTTAAATTATAGCTGCTCCATTAATGATTGCCATTTTTTATAAGGCATTATAAATTTAATTTCCTGAGTGCCATAAGCCCCGGTATCTTCCCATCCCTTTAGGCGGTAAAATGTTTCAGCACGCGTGCCTGTACCGGTACTAAGCCAAATAGTTTCCTGTGCTTGTGAGAAATACCAGTCCATCATAACATTGTGTAGGGTTTTACCTATGCCTTTATTTTCAAATTCGGGTAAAATGAATAAAGCCCATACGTTATTATCGGCTGTGCTTACTATAGCAAAACCGACTATTGTATTATTTACTTCAGCTACCCAGCCTTTACCCCGGCGGGTAATATAATTTTCCACATCGCTGTCTTTAACCAGTTCGGGGTTAGAGAGTATGTTCTCCTTAACGGCATGCCTTACAAATTGTATTTGCGGAATATCGGTAATTAATGCTTCCCTGTACGTTAGGTCGGTTTGCATGGTTTTGTATTTTAAAAGTTGTAATCCAGTTCGCTGTTCATGCGCTGAATGTAAAAATCTATTTTTTGATGCATACGGTTAAAGAACAGTTTACGGTCGCGTGTACCCGACTGGTTAAGTGATTTTGAGTTTTTGATTTGATAGTTAAAGTAATCTTCGGTGCTTTGACAGGTGTCATTATCACCTGTAATAAAGTATCCCAGCATAGTGTAGGGCACAAATAATGATTTTTGTTTTACCGATGATAACAGTACGTTGTTGTTTAATAATAGGAGTTCGTTATAATACAAATGATAGCCTGTATCGTTTTTAGAACATTTTTTTTCGACTTCATGTAGTATAGCTTTAAGGTCGTTACAAACATGCATTGCGTTTGCCAGTGTTAATAGTCCCGACTGAAAAAAGTAATATATCTGTTGTATAGTGCTGTTTATAGTAGTGTCGTTCCAAATCTCTTTTACCTCTACATTTTTGTATACGTTGTTAAGTTTTTGGCTGTGTTCAAGCAACGAACCGCTAACGGTAAAATTCTCAAACTTTTCGTGTTGCTGCCCGCTAAGAAGATCAAGCCATACGTAGAGCTTAAACTTGGAGAGTAATGTTCCGCTTATAGTATGAAATAACGGAATATCCTTTGCCGAATAGTACATAACCGAATCAGGATAATTTTTATATGCTTCCAGTTTTTGTGCCGAGTCTTTAAAGTAGTCGGTTAGGTTAGTTATGTTTTTTATTTCGGCTGTTTTTTCTACAACTACCTTATTACTGCTGACAAACAGGCTATCCATTGATATGGAGTAATGACTGCACAAAGCTATTGTTTCGTCAATACTAAATTTGCTTTTTTGGGATATTCTCCTGTGTGCGGCATCATAGCTAATGTTGAGTATTGCGGCTATCTCGTCTATAAATGATGCCGACCGGCTATGCTGCCTTATGGTTTTTAAAAGTTTATCCTGATTGTTCATTTGTGAAAATTGCAAATACTGTATGGTTTTTAATTTGTTAACGCAATTATGATTGCAATATACACAATAGTTTTGAGCTGAACTTTTAATCAGCTTATTATGAAAAATGTACCGTTTTTATTGATTGGTTTTCGATTTCTTCTGGCCCCTGTAATGATTACGTTGGCTTATGTTTATGAAGACGATGCCAGACTCCCTCTGGTTATTTTATTACTGTTAGGTATATTGTCGGATATATTTGATGGTATAGTAGCGAGGAATGCAGGAGTTTCAACTGAGAAATTGAGGAGAATGGACAGTCAGACAGATTTACTTTTCTGGCTCTCTGCCGGGTGGTGTGCCTGGGTGCTTAATCCCGGTATTGTGCTACATAATAAATATGCTATTATTATGATATTTGTAATGGAAGGCCTTACTTATTTGTTTAGTATTTTAAAATTCGGGAAGGAAACCTGTACACATGCTTTTCTTTCCAAAATATGGGGACTAACTCTTTTTATTGCTTTTTTTGGTATAATAGGTTTTGGTTATGCAGGCTGGACATTTACATTAGCTGTGGCTTTTGCTCTTATATCTCATTTGGATGTTTATCTTATTATTTTTTTTCTTCCGCGATGGACACATGATGTCCCAAGTTGTTACCACGCATGGTTAATAAAGAAAGGAAAAGATATTAAAAGGAACAGGTTTTTTAACGGATAGTAAAATGCTTGTTTTTTTGTGCAGGCTCTGGCAGCATTCGTTATTTTATCTTGATGTCTGTTATTTTTTAGCAAGGGTAATGTATTGGCTTAGTTTGAAATTATAAGCCCTGCTTAATAACAGGGCTTTTTAAGCTATAATTCGATTTTTTTGAGGATTGTTTTATCAATATAAAATGTGCCAAACGGAATGATACAGGCAAGAAGTACTTTCCAGGTAGTGACTTTAAATTTCCATTGCTGTTCCACACCTACACTTAAGGTATTAAATATAAATAAGAGGAACAGAGCTCCGTGAATGGTTCCAAGTATTGTTGATAGGTGAGGGTAACCATAAAAGTGTTTTAAAGGAGTGGCAACAAATAATAATATTAGTAACGATGTGCCCTCCAGGAAGCCTATTAGCCTTAGCCTTCCTACATTGGTTTTAAAGAGATTTTTCATAATTAAAAACGGATTAGAGGTCGGTTAGCGAGAGGAGAGAATGGCCATGGTATTGCTAATAGTATTAGCAGAGCGGCAATGCTAAACCATATTAACATGGTTTTGAATTTTGCTTGGTCTGTTTTTTCTCTTTTAGATTTTGCCGAACCAATAGTGATAAAAACAATTGCTAATAACATTAGCACTATGTGAATGAGTCCGAAAAAAAGGGTTTCACCTGTATTGTTTGCTGTGGCGTAAAACTGTTTTACAAACGGACTTTTTACATACAGTATTATTCCAGTAATAAGCTGTATATGTGCAATGGTTGCGGTCCAGTGCCTTATGGCATTGCTGGTTTTGGTAAAGGTGGTTTTGTAGAGATAACCTTTTGCCGAAATGAATATAGCATAGGCTAGGCTCAAAACCATTGCCCACCTGAAAACCGAGTGAACCGGGAGTAAAAATGAATACATAACTGTGTTTTGATTGATGATTGACATGACAAAAATAGTAAAAACATACTAATTAGTATGTTTTTGGGTAAAAAAATTATTCCAAAGTATTCAGGTAATTTTTGAATTGGGATAAATAACTGATATAGCTGGGTTTTCCGTGTATTTTTCCCAGATTCCTGATTCCCCCGTAGCCTGATATAATGTACTGTGCCGCTTCTTTTGAGTTGGTATTACTATTTATCTTTCCAATAGCTTTTCCGTTTTCAAGGGTAGTGGTTATGGCTTCTTCCCATTGTACGACCAGTTGCGAAAGTGCTTTGTTGAAAGTCTCATTGTATGATGCCATTTCTTCCACCATATTTATAGCAGGGCAGCCGTATTTTATAATAAAAAAAGGATCTTTAAGCAGGAGGGATTCAATCATGTTGTATATCTCCTCTACCGGATTACCATTGTTAGGTAATGCTTCTATAAGCGATTTGCGCATGCCGGGCTGCATTACCTCGTTTATCATGGCAAGGCCCATTTCGTCCTTATTTTTAAAATGATAAAAAAAAGCGCCTTTAGTTACCTGTGTGGTTGCGATAATTTCGTCTACACTGGTGGTGCGGTAACCGTTTTGGTAAACCAGCTCAAATGCTTTTTGTAGTATGTTAAGCCTTGTGGCTGCTGCTTTTTTTGATGACATATTATAGAAACAAAACGCTAAGTTAAATAAAAAACCCTGCTATATAGCAGGGTTTTTATGAATTAACCTTATAAAATATTAAGCTTCCTTATTACCGTCTTTGTCATTATTTCTTGGGCCTCTGTTATTATCCCTGTTAGGGCGAGGTCCTCTGTTCTCTCTTGGAGCACGGTTCTCGTCTCTTGGCGGACGATTCTCATCTCTTGGAGGTCTTGGTAATAATGCTTTTCTTGAAACTTTCTCTTTTCTGGTTTTAGGATCGATACCGATGTATTTTACATCAAACACGTCACCCATATTAACAACGTCAGAAACATTTTCTGTACGTTCCCATGCTAATTCAGATACGTGTAACAGTACTTCGTTACCCGGAGCCTGAACGTACTCTACTACTGCACCAAAGTCAAGCATTTTTACAACTTTTACGCTGTAAGTTTCGCCCACCTGTGGTTTGAATATAATAGAGTCGATTTTGCTAAGTACAGCCTGCATTCCGTCCGGATCAGTACCAAGGATTTCAACTTCACCCTGCTCGTCAACCTCGTTAATAACGATAGTTGTACCTGTAGCTTTTTGAAGTTCCTGAATAACTTTTCCGCCAGGACCGATAAGAGCACCAATAAATGCACCAGGTATAGTAACCTTAACAATTTTAGGAGCGTGTTTCTTAACAGTTTCTCTTGGCTGACTGATAACTTCGGTAAGTTTACCAAGGATGTGAAGACGGCCTTCGCGAGCCTGCTCAAGAGCCTGCTCCATGATTTCGTAGTTAAGTCCTTCAATCTTGATATCCATCTGGCAGGCAGTAATACCATCGGCAGTACCTGTAACTTTAAAGTCCATGTCACCTAAGTGATCTTCATCACCAAGGATGTCAGAAAGTACAGCCCATCTGCCTGTTTTATCGTCAGAGATTAATCCCATTGCAATACCAGATACCGGTTTTGCGATTTTAACACCTGCATCCATAAGGGCAAGTGTACCTGCACATACGGTAGCCATAGAAGATGAACCGTTAGATTCAAGTACTTCAGATACTACACGAACAGTATATGGGTTCTCGTCAGTAAGCATGTTTTTAAGTGCACGTTGCGCAAGGTTACCGTGACCAACTTCTCTTCTTGAAGTACCTCTTAGCGGTTTTGCTTCACCGGTAGAGAACGGAGGGAAGTTATAGTGTAGGTAGAAGTTCTCTTCTCCCTGCTCAGACGGTAAGTCGATAACGTTAGCCTCACGGGATGTACCTAGGGTAACTGTTGCCAGTGCCTGAGTTTCACCTCTTGTGAATATAGCCGAACCGTGTGTTGAAGGTAGATAGTCCACTTCACACCAAATAGGGCGTATCTCGTTTGTTTTTCTACCGTCAAGACGTACGCCTAAATCAAGGATTACGTTTCTTACAGCTTCTTTTTGCGACTTGTAAATGTATTTGCTAATCAGGTCAGCAAGTTCAAGTTGCTCCTCTTCTGTAAAGGCAGCAAGAACCTCTTCCTTAATAACGCTGAATTTCTCAGAACGTTCCTGTTTAGAAGAACTTTCCTTAGCAACAGCAAAATACTTGTCGTATGAAAGATCGTATACTTTTTTCTCAACATCAGCATCAGTAGCTTCCTCTTCGTAAGTTCTGATTTCTTTGCCAATTGCAGCTTTAAGTTTTTCCTGAGCAGCTATCTGAGCTTTAATGGCATCGTGAGCAAATTTAATTGCTTCAACCATTTCTTTTTCAGATATCTCTTTCATTTCACCCTCAACCATTGCAATAGAGTCGCTTGAAGCACCAATCATCATATCGATGTCAGACTGCTCCAGTTGTTCTCTGCTTGGGTTGATGATAAATTTACCGTCTACACGTGCTACACGAACTTCTGAGATAAGTGTGTGGAAAGGTACGTCTGACACTGCAAGTGCAGCAGAAGCTGCAAGGCCCGCAAGTGCATCAGGCATTACGTTTTCGTCGTGAGACATAAGTTGAATCATTACCTGCGTTTCAGCGTGGTAATCATCCGGGAAAAGCGGACGAAGTACACGGTCTACTAACCTCATGGTTAATACCTCTGCGTCACTTGGTCTTGCTTCACGTTTGAAGAATCCGCCCGGAAAACGGCCCGCGGCCGCAAATTTTTCACGATAATCTACCGTTAAAGGTAAAAAATCAATGCCCGGAGCGGCAGTTTTTGCGGAAACTACAGTTGCAAGCAGCATGGCATCGCCCATTTGGACTACTACAGAACCGTCTGCCTGTTTTGCAAGTTTCCCTGTTTCGATCGAGATGCTTCTTCCATCTCCAAGATCGATAATTTCTCTTGTTACATTTGGAATCATAAATCCATTTCTTTGATTAAACAATGGGTACGTTGTAGTTGTGTAGTTGTTGTGCGTAGTTGTTTAAACCCCAATGAAAAACCAAAACTTTTTTTATGCAAAATATGTAAAAACAAAAAGAGGCGCGCAGGCGCCTCTTTTCATCTCGATTATTTTCTGATGTTTAATTCTTTGATAATCTCACGGTATCTGTTAATCTCTTTCTTCTTAAGGTAATCAAGAAGACTTCTTCTTTTACCTACCAGCTTAACAAGAGAACGCTCAGTGTTAAAATCGTGACGATTCTTTTTTAAGTGTTGAGTTAAGTGGTTAATTCTGAATGTGAATAACGCAATCTGTCCTTCTGCTGTTCCTGTGTCAGTTGCAGATTTACCGTGTTTTGAAAAGATTTGCTCTTTTACTTCTTTAGTTAAGTACATGCCAATATTGTTTAAATAATTTTTATGTAACGGGCCTATCCCGATTGGGTGCAAAGGTAATCAATATTTTAAAACCCGCAATACTTTGTTTGATAAGTTTAAAATGTACTTAGTGTATCAGGTAATCAGTAAGTTAGAATAACTTGGCTACCTGTTCGTTTACAAATTCCAAGAAGCGTTCATCCAGTTCGCTAAAAGCGTCCAGTACGTTAGAGTCAATGTCTATCTGGCCTATGTTCTTTCCGTCTACAAAAAGTGGTACTACCACTTCTGATTTTACTGTAATACTACAGGCAATATAATTGTCCTGTGCGGTTACATCGGGTACCACAAAGTTTTCGTTAGAAACTGCTACCTGTCCGCAAATACCTTTTCCAAAAGGTATAACGGTATGATCGGTAGGTTCGCCGGCATAAGGGCCTAACAGGAGTTCTTCCTTGTCTCCGTTCCTGAAATAAAAGCCTACCCAGTCATAATAATCTATATTATCTTTTAAAAGATGGCAAAGCTGTAATAGTTTTTCATCTCTTAAAGTGTTATCATGGTGCAGTATATCTGTAACTTTCGGTTTTAACTCTTCAAATGTCATTGTGTATAATATTTAATACAAAAGTATTTATTAAAGCATTCTGGCTTATGTTTTTTTGTGTTAAAAAATATAAAATTCCCACATTTTGTGTTTTAACAGAGGTAGTGCGGCATCACTTAAAATTAAATGTATAAATTTGTGGCACAATGAAACTTAAAAGGCACATAAACATACTTTTGGCGGCACTCCTGTTAATGTCTAACACGGGGTTTGCGCTTAATGTACATTATTGCCACGGAGAGATATCATCGGTTACGCTTGCCTACAAACTGGATGAACCATGTATGGCCAGTACTAGGGAAGGTAAGGGCTGTTGTGCCATGAAAGCCGAAACCGGAAAAAAATGCTGTAAGAATGATGTTGTAAAGCCTCATGATAAGAGTGATAATATACTTGTAAAATCACTTCAGCTTGATCTTGGTTCTTTTTATGTTGCCGATACCTGGCAGCCACTTAATGTTGCTTACAAAGCACCTGTTGTAAAGCAGGTAAATACTTCCTTTTACTGCGAGGCCAATGCCCCTCCGCTCTTTAAACTCTATTGCCAATACATTTTATACGCCTGATTTTAATGTTTTTCAGTTTGATTTCCCTGTGATGGGGAATACTACTCGTTAACATTAAAATATTTTTATGCGTAATATATTATTTTATACAGCTTTGCTGTGCACCCTTATGGTACAGGCACAGGATAAGCTAAGCGGTAAGGTGCTGGATGAAAACAGCCAGCCGCTTCCGGGAGCCAGCCTTTACTGGCTCAATACAAACGTTAGCGCCTCTACAGAAGCTAACGGTACTTTTGAGATTCCTTACAAAACGGAATATAAAAAACTGTTGGTAAGTTATATTGGTTATACTACCGATACGCTTACTGTGGAATCTCCTGATTTTATAACCCACTCGCTTAAACCATCTGAAGAGAGTGAGCTTGATAATGTGGTGATAGATAAAACCAGAAAGAGCCTAAAGCGTACAAGTGCTGCGGCAGCTAATGTGGTTAACATGAGTTCCGGTGAGCTGCTTAAGGCAGCATGCTGTAATATAGCCGAGAGTTTTGAAACCAACCCTTCTATTGATGTAAACTTCTCTGATGCCCTTACAGGAAACAGGCAAATCAAAATGCTGGGACTTACCAGTCCGTACCTCTTAATATCAGAAGAAAATATTCCTTCGGTTCGTGGTGCCTCACAGGCATATGGATTATCGTTCATACCGGGTACATGGGTAGAGAGTATACAGATAACCAAAGGTGCAGGTCCTGTTATTAACGGTTATGAGAGTATATCAGGACAGATAAACTACGAGCTGTTAAAGCCTGCTATGGATATTCCGTTCTTTTTAAATGCCTATGGCTCTCAGGGTGGCCGTTTCGAGCTGAACACCCATTTCAATAAAAAGCTAAATGACCACTGGAGTAGTAGCCTGTTTGTGCATGGTAATACTAGGGTGACCAAAAACGATATGAATGACGATGGGTTTTTGGATAATCCGCTGGCAAAACAAATCAATGTAATGAATCGCTGGCAGTATAATAACCATGAAACCGGATGGATTAGTTTTATAAACCTTCGTTATATGAGGGATGAGAAACAAACCGGTGAGGTTGATTTTGATCCTGATACCGATAAGTTTACTACTAATCACTGGGGTGCCGAAATCAATACCGATAAACTCGATCTTTCTACCAAGCTGGGATATGTTTTCCCTGATATGCCTTACCAGAGCATTGGGTGGCAAACGGCTTTTAACTGGCATAATCAGGATTCTTACTTTGGGTTTAACCAGTATGATATAGATCAAAAGAGTTTTTACTCTAATTTGATATTCAGTTCAATAATAAGTAATACTCTAAACAAATTTTCTACAGGTCTTAATGTTACTTACGATAATTATGGCGAGTTTGTAAATACTATAGACCATAGTCGTATTGATAACAGTGTGGGGGCCTTTTTTGAGTATACTTATGATAATACCCGTAACTTTAGCTTTGTTGCGGGCGGTAGGTTTGATTTCCACAATCGTTTAGGCGCATTTTTAACACCACGGATGCATTTAAAATATAATCCGTGGGATAAGGCAACTTTAAGAGCTTCATTTGGGCGAGGGAAAAGGGCAGCTAATATTTTTGCCGAAAACCAATCGCTGTTTGGTAGCTCAAGGGTAATGAATATTTTGAACTCGGGAGGCAAGGTGTACGGACTGGATCCTGAAATTGCATGGAACTACGGCTTGAGCTTTGTACAGGGGTTTCCGTTATTTAACAGGAATGCTGAGTTTGTGATAGATTTTTACAGGACCGACTTCCAAAATCAGGCAGTGGTCGATTTGTATGCCAGTCCGCAACAGGTATTGTTTTACAATCTTGACGGTAAATCGTATGCTAACAGCCTTCAGGTAGAACTGAATTATGAAATTACCCGCCATTTTAATATCCGTACGGCTTACAAGTACTACGATATTCAAACCGATTATCTTTCGGGAACACAGGATAAGCCACTACAGGCGAAACACCGTTTCTTTACCAACCTGGCTTATGAGACCCATATTGGAGAAGGTGGTAAACAATGGAAGTTTGACTTTACCTATAATTGGATGGGTAAACAACGCCTGCCATATACAGGCAGTAATCCTGTTCAGTACCAAATGGGAGATTATTCTCCTGCCTTCTCGTTAATGAATGCTCAGGTTACAAGAACCTTCTCAAGTGTATTTGAAGTATATGTAGGAGGAGAGAATATAGGTAACTACAGGCAGAATAAAGCTATTGTTGGAGCCGATGATCCTTTTGGCCAGTATTTTGATACGTCTATCGTATATGCTCCGGTTTTTGGACAAATGTATTATGCCGGATTAAGATTTAAAATCAAATAATAAAAAAGTATATATTTAACATTCAAAAAAATAAATTATGAAAAATATAATATTAGTAGTGTTGGTAACTCTTTTCGGATTTACAGCACAGGCACAGGATAAAGAAGTTAAAAAAAGTAAGAACGCTAAATATGAGATTGCTGTAAACGGTAACTGTGATATGTGTAAAAAACGTATTGAAAAAGCAGCTTTCAGTGTGAAAGGTGTTAAATCGGCCGAATGGCATGCAGACCACCAGGACCTTCACCTTATACTGGATGAGAACAAATGTAGTGTTGAGGATGTTTCTAATGCTGTAGCCAAAGCAGGGCATGATACCGAACTGGTAAAAGCGACCGAAGAGGATTTCCAGAAACTGCATACCTGCTGTATGTATGACCGTATGGAATAGAAAAACAGATAAAAAAGTAAATCCCGAATTAAATTCGGGATTTTTTTTGGTCTATTGTTATTAAAACAGCTTATTTATTCACTTTTTTATAGTTAAAGGGACTGC
>Ga0079224_100003707_pt1 | contig 19404 bp, 19 predicted proteins | sample Stecom2015_FD_80414 | JGI IMG/M metagenome (GOLD analysis project Ga0079224, IMG submission 80414) | Agricultural soil microbial communities from Utah to study Nitrogen management - Steer compost 2015 | ecosystem: Environmental > Terrestrial > Soil > Agricultural land | place: USA: Utah... | reverse complement strand
CCAGTATGGTGGGGTCGTGTACAGGACGCCAACGGCGCCAGGCGCACCGTGTACATGCCCGACGGGCAGATCATCAGCTATCCAGACCACTTCGTGCAGTCGACGCAGCATCACCCCATGGACCACCTGGCGGCGTGGCTCACCGACCGCGGGTGGGGCACGTTGCGGATCGGCCTGGAACTGGAGAACTACTACTTCTCCGCCGCAGCGTACCTCGCCCTGCTCGAGGGATTGCCGAATGCGCGCTGGGTCGATGCGACCGCGCTGGTCAACTGGCAGCGCGCCGAGAAATCCGCCGCCGAGATCACCTGCATGCGCCGCGCAGCGCGCATCGTGGAGCGGGTGATGGCACGGGCGGTGGAGCGGATCGAACCGGGGCTGCGCAAGAACGACCTCGTCGCCGAAATCTATCACGTCGGGATAACCGGCGCAGCAGACGCCGACGGCGTTGCCTTTGGCGGCGACTACCCGGCGATCGCACCGCTGCTGCCGACCGGAAGGGACGCCTCGGCCCCACACCTCACCTGGGACGACCGGCGCTTCGAGCCCGGTGCGGGCACCTTCTTCGAACTCGCCGGCTGCTACCGCCGCTATCATGCCCCGCTGTGCCGCACCGTCTATCTCGGCAAGCCGCCGCAAGACATGCTGGAGGCGGAGACGGCGCTGCTCGAAGGTCTCGACGCCGGGCTCGACGCCGCACGCGCCGGCAACCGCGCCTGCGACGTCGCAGATGCGCTGCATGGCGCGCTGCACCGTGCCGGAATCGCCCGCGACGGCCGCTGCGGCTATTCCATCGGCCTGAGCTACCCGCCCGACTGGGGCGAGCGCACCATCAGCATCCGGCATACCGACGAAACGGTGCTGAAGCCGGGCATGACGTTTCACTTCATGCCCGGCCTGTGGATGGACGACTGGGGCCTCGAGATCACCGAGAGCATCCTGATCAGGGAGTTCGGTCCGGCGGAGTGCCTCGCCGAATTCCCGCGCCGGCTGTTCGTCAAGCCGTAGGTCGGCCGCCCGTGGACCGCCATCCCGACCTTGCCGACGTTCATGCCGCCAGGCGGCGCATCGCCGGTCTCGTCTGCCGTACGCCGCTGCTGGCGAGCGACAGCCTGTCGGCGCGGCTCGGCGCCGAAGTCCGTTTCAAGGTCGAATCGCTGCAGCCGACGCGCGCCTTCAAGCTACGTGGCGCCGCCAATGCCATCCTTGCAGCACCGGAAGCTGCCCGCCGGCGCGGCATCGTCACCTATTCGACCGGCAATCACGGCCGTGCTGCCGCGTATGTCGCCGGGCGGCTGGGCATTCCGGCGACCGTGTGCGTATCGACCCGGACCGACGTCGCAAAGATCGTCGCGCTGCGTGGAACCGGGGCGCGGATAGTGATCGAAGGCAATAGCCAGGACGAGGCGGCGGAGCGGGCCTATCATCTGGCGCACGATGACGGCCTCGTCGTCGTCGATCCCATCAACGACCCCTGCACCATTTCCGGCCACGGCACCATCGGGCTGGAGATCCTCGAGGATTTTCCCGCTGTCGATACGCTCGTCGTTCCGGTCTCGGGCGGAGCGCTGATCTCCGGCATCGCGCTGGCCGTCCGATCCGCCAATCCCTCCGTCCGCGTTATCGGCGTGTCGATGGCTGGCGGTGCGGCCATGCATGATAGCCTCGCGGCCGGCAATCCGGTCACGGTCGCCGAGGTCGAGACGCTGGCCGACAGCCTCCAGGGCGGCATCCTCCTCGACAACCGCCACACCTTCGCCATGGTGCGCGCGCTGGTCGAGCGCATCGTGCTGGTCAGCGAGGACGAGATCGCCCGCGCCCTCTCGCATGCCCTGCGCTGCGAAGGACTCGTGCTGGAAGGTGCCGCGGCCACACCTGTTGCCGCTCTGGCCTTCCGCGAACGCGCCTTGTTCGGGCGGCGGATCGTCGCCGTGCTGACCGGTTCCATGATCGACGTGGCAACCCTGATGGATGTTGCGCAGGCTCATCCCGCCGGCCTCGACAGGATCGCAGGGCCGTGACGTGTCATTCGGCGATGAAGGATGCTAACCTTGGTGGATGAACGATCGAACAACCCTGCTCTGTTTGTCCGCCACGCGCTTGCGCCACGGGCGCACCCACGGTTCGGCCCGAATTCCGACCGAGTAATCGGGCGCGTCCGCCGGTCGGCGTGAGGACAGCATGCAGCCGCCGGATTCATCTCCCGACCTGTCGTTCGATTTGACGCAGTTTTTCGTCGGCGAGGAGCCGGAAGATCGCAGCCCCTCGCGCCGCCGGCTGCTGGCGATCTACCGGACGATCCGCGAGCGCATCGCACTCTTGCAGTACGCGCCGGGAACGCGTCTGGACATCGACGAGCTCACTACCGAGTTCGGCGTCAGTCGCACGCCGGTCCGGCGCGCCCTCCTCCGCCTCGAGCACGAGGGCCTGGTGGTCACCCGTCACGGCGTCGGCACCATGGTGACGTCGGTTGATTTCGGCAGCCTGCAGTCCAACCTGCTCTACCGCATGCACCTTGCGGAGCTGCTGGGTCAGCTCTCGCCGCTGCCGCCGTCGCCGGAGACCGTCCGCACGATGGAGGCAGCGCTGGAGCAATGCACCCGGTTGCGCGAGACCGTCGATCCCGAGGCGTTCGGCCGCATCGATCTGATCGTGCACGACTGCGTGTGCACGCTGTTCGGCCATGCGCAGCTGCGCGCCACCTACGACGAACTGTTCTACAGGAACTCGCGGATGTGGCGCTCGCTGTTGCCGCACCTCGACTGGCGCGGGGAAGTCGACCGGTTCCGGTCCGACATCGAACTGATGGTCATGGCCATGCGCCGCGGCGACAGCGGCGACGTCGGTATGGTCGTGCGCAACAGCCTGTCGAGCGCGCTGATCCGCCTGCGCAATTTTCTCGATACCGTGCCCGGCGCACCGCCGACCGTTAGCGACCCGGTCGGGACTTAGAACCGGTGTCGATGGAAAGTGTGACAACGGCGCCGCAGCGGGCGGCGCCGTGGCGCGCCTGTCGCGTCAGGGGATACGCAGGACCTGGCCCGGATAGATGTCTTCCGGACCGGCAAGAACCGGCCGGTTCGCCTCGAGGATGATCTCGAAGCTGCCGCCCTGGCCGTGGCCGTAGTGAATTTCTGCGATACGCCACAGCGTGTCGCCTTCCTTGACCGTGTAGAACCGGGTTTCGCGCTCCACGGGAACGTCGACGTCGGCTTCCACTCGCGCGATGCCCTTGATGTTGCCGGCAGCCACGATCAGCCGCTCCAGCAGATCCTGGCTCGGCACCTCCCCGCGGATGATCGCGGTATCGCCGATAACCTCCACCTCGACCCTGTCGCTGGCGAGCTCGAGGTCGTCGAGCTCGCGTTCGAGGACACGGGTGTCGGGTGGCTGCCAGTCGCTGCCGAAGCCCAGCGCCTTGCCGGAATCGCGGATGAAATCGAATACCTTGCCCATGGCTACCTTAACGCAGGTAGCCCGTCCGGGGTTTCGCGATGCCCGTCACCCCACCGAGAACGTGCGTGTGCGCGACAGCATTTCGCGCGCCCGCACCAGCGCTTCGCTGACGGCCGCCTCGCGGGTTGCGCCGACGCGGCGGGTGAGCCGTGCGCCGGGATCGACGTTGTCGATCACGCACACGTACTCGTCTCCGAGACAATAGGAGGTCACTCCCACCTTCCAGCCGTCGAGGTCCAGGACCTCGTACTGATAGTTTTCGACACGCTGGTTCATCGTCTCCCCCGCCACTGTCGTCCGCAGCCTGTGTTACCGGGCCTCGCCGACCTCGACCGGCGCCCCGACCATGTTGCCCCACTCGGTCCACGAGCCATCGTAGTTCTTCACGTCCTCGTAGCCGAGCAGATACTTGAGCACGAACCAGCTGTGGCTGGAACGCTCGCCGATCCGGCAATAGGTGATTACCGGCCGGTCCGGCGTGATGCCCTTGGAGCCGTACAGCTGCTCGAGTTCCTCGCGTGACTTGAAGGTGCCGTCCTCGTTGCACGCCTGCCCCCAGGGAATGTTCTGGGCGCCGGGAATATGACCGGCGCGCTGGGCGGTTTCCGGCAATCCCGGAGGCGACACGATCTTGCCGGTGAACTCGTCCGGGCTGCGGACGTCCACCATGCCGTGGCTCGCCGCCTCCATCGCCTTGTGCACCTCCGGCATGAATGCGCGCAGCGAATTGTCGGGACCGGATGCCGTGTAGCTGCGTGGCTGCGGCTTGGGCACGTCGGTGCTCAGCTCGCGGCCTTCGGCCAGCCACTTCTTGCGGCCGCCGTTCATCAGCCGGACATCCTTGTGCCCGTACAACTTCATCTGCCACAGCGCCCAGGCGGCAAACCAGTTGTTGTTGTCGCCGTACAGCACCACCGTGGTGTCGTTCGCGATGCCCGATTGAGACATCAGTTCCTCGAACTTGTCTTTCGGGATGATGTCGCGGCGAACCGTATCGCAGAGCTGGGTCGTCCAGTTCCAGCCGATGGCACCGGGAATGTGGCCCTCGTCGTACGCCTTGGTATCGACGTCGACCTCAACCACCCGCACGTTGTCGTCGTTGACGTGCTGGGCCACCCAGTCGGTGCTGACCAGCGTTTCGGGATGTGCGTAATCAGCCATCGTAACCTCCGTTCCCCTTCTTCCATCACTGTTCGTTAAAACGTACGCTACCCTACAATCGTTCGATTTGCGATACACTGTCCTGAAAATCAAGGCCCGGACCAGTCGAGGGCACAGATTTCCGCGCTCCGTCCCTCGAAGTTCCAGTTCCGGCCGAAGGCCCGGAACCGGCTCCGGTTGGCCTGTGCCACGGTAATGTCGGGGGAGATCCAGTACTGGCTGTTGTGGATCACGACCGGCTTGCCCGGCTCCTTGCCGCTGATCGGCTGCAGTTCTCCGTCGATGATCTTCGGCACCTTTATGCGGCGGATGTCGCCGTCGATTTCATAGCTGACCGGAGCCTGGTCGACGCCGAGGAACCGGCTGACGAGGATCGACAGCAGGTGGGTCGAGCCGCGCGCCCGGCCGGTAAAGATGCGTGTCAGCGCCTTGAGCTGGTAGGTATCCGCCTTTTCGTCCACGTAGAGGCCGGCGGTCCAGTTGCCGCGGCTCATCAGCCCCGGGATCTCGATGAACAGGCCGACATTGAGCCCCGACAGGGCGGTGTCTCCGTAGTGCCCGTCGTCGATCCTCACACCGGCCCAGGTCTGGCACACGCTTTCCGTCGGCGGATGCCGGCCCAGCGAGATGACGCACGGACAGAATACCTGGCAGCTGCAGCTCAGCGCCAGTTCACCCTTGATCTTCCACGGATCGATCGCCGCCATGCCACTCCTTCCTATGCCATGATCTGCAACATTGCGCGGGCGAGCATCAAGGTGCCACCCAGTATCAGCACCGACCCGCCGGCCGCCGACACGGCCCGCGGCCACGGCGCCACCTTCTCCAGCATCATCAGTATCGCCAGCGGCGCCATCCACAGGATGTTCATCACGCCGACCCCCAGCATGACAGCCATCAATGCCCAGCAGCAGCCGATACACAGCACGCCCTGGTGCAGGCCCATCGCGAACACGCCCGCAAACCGGTCGCTCCAGTTGGCGAGAAAGTACGGCATCGGCGCCCGGCACCGGACCAGGCAGGCATGCTTGGCGGAGCTGAACTGGTAACCGCCGGCAGCGACGAGGATGATGCCTGCGACCCACGGCGGCGGTGCCGCCGCTGCCGATAGGCCGCCGACGAGTTGGGCAATCGCCCACTGGACGGCGACGGCACAGATCGCGAACGCGAGCCAGGCTGCGATGTAGCCGAGAGCCAGTGCGGACGCCGGCACGACCGCCATGCGCCTCGCCTCCGCCGCTTCGGCGATATCGAGATATGTCGACAGCATCGGCCCCGCCGTCGGCAGCATCATCGCCAGCACCATCGCCGCCCACATCGCGAGGCAGTAGCCGATGTCGGCGGCGGCCCAGCCGCCACCGGCTGCAGGCGCGCACAGCGTGTCGAGGATTGCCTGCGCAAGCGGTCCCGGCGCAAACCGGTCTCCGAGCAGATCGAGCAGTCCCATGCCGGGGCCGAGGCCGGCGACCGTGCCGCGCGCGAGTTCCGCCGCGACCATCGCCGCGGCTGCCGCCCATCCGCAGGCCACGGCGACGCCCAGCGCCGCCCACACCACCGCCCGCGGGTGATCGCTCACCATCCGCCACACGCCGCCTGGCGGCGACAGCTGCGGTTTGGTGCCTGGGACGATGGACATGGTTGACATGACTAAGGCGTGGTCGGGGCGAGGGCAAGCGGGGGTGTTCGGTCAGGTCCCGCGGAAGACGGGTTTGCGCTTGGCGAGGAATGCGTCCACGCCCTCGCGGAAGTCGTCGGTCGCGGCAAGTTCGCGCTGCAGGTCGCGCTCCAGGTCGAGTTGGGTTGTCAGGTCGTTCGCCGCGGCGGCGTGGATCGCCTGCTTGGCAAACGCCAGGGCACGGGTCGGGCCTTCGGCGAGGCGCCGGCCAAGCGACAGCGCCTCGTCCATCAGCCGGTCGTCATCGATCGCCCGCCATATGAGCCCCCAGGCCTCGGCCTGTTCGGCCGGCAGCGGATCGGCAAGCATGGCCAGCGCCTTCGCCCGTGCCTCGCCCACCAGGTGGACAAGCAGCCAGGTGCCGCCGGCATCCGGCAGCAGGCCGATCCGCGCAAACGCCTGGATGAACCGGGCCGACCGGGCGGCGAGCACGATATCGCAGGCAAGCGCCAGGTTGGTGCCGGCGCCGGCAGCCACCCCGTTGACCGCACAGATCACCGGAAACGGCATGTTGCGCAGCCGCATGATAAGGGGGTTGAAGTTCTGCTCCAGCGTTTCGCCGACGTCGATCCGTTCCGCCCCGGCAAACCGCGGATCACCGAGATCCTGACCGGCGCAGAAGCCACGGCCGGCGCCGGTCAGCACCAGCGCCCGGACCTTCGCCTGCTCGACCTGGTCGAGCGCGTGCTTCAGTTCCTGGTGCATGTCCCAGGTGAAGCTGTTCAGCTTGTCGGGGCGGTTCAATGTCACCACTGCGACCGCCCCGTCGATTTCGAGCCCGATCGTCGCCGCCGTCATCCCCTCGTCTCCAGCACCCGGGCACGCCGGAGAAGGCCGCCCCGGGAACTTGCCATGTCGCGGAGAGACTAGCGGCTCACGGGCACCGTGTCGCCCCCTTGCGGACCGCCGCCATCGGACGGCACCCGACGCGTATCACCTGCGCCGCCCCGTGTAGACGGTCCCGGAGCGGCCCGGCAATCACTGCCGGTAGAGGTTGATCCACAGGGCGCGGGCGCGTCCCGGCCCGTGGTTCCACGTCCGGTGATCGCGGGTAGATTCGTAGGAGATGAGGTCGCCCGCGGTCAGCAGGTGCTCGGTGTCGTCGACCTGTATGGTGAGCCGGCCCTCGAGCACCACCGCGAACTCGTATCCCGGATGTCTGACCGGGACGTCGCCGCTGCCGGTATCGGGCTCGAATTCGTCCAGCGCGATGTGCACGCCGCGCGCCCGGTCCTCGCGCAGGATCCGCCGCAGGACCCCCTGTCCCAGCTCGACCACCGACTGCTCGCTCGCGCGCGAAACGAGATTGTGTCGCGACGGATCCGCATCGGTCAGCAACTCGCCCATGTGAATGTCGAGCGCGCTGCATACCATGATGAGCGTCGCGATGGACGGGCTGGCCTTCCCTCTCTCGACGAGGCTCAGCATCGACGGGCTGAGATCGGCCAACGTGCCCAGTTGCTGGAGCGTAAGACCCTTGCCGAGCCGCAGCTCCCGGATGCGCGCTCCGATTGCAGCCAGTGTGAGGCCGGTATCTGTGGTTGGCGACTGTGACCGCCAGTTCAGCGTGCGTCTGGTGACGCTGTCCATGTTCCCCCCTGGCACCGACGCTCCGATCCGGATGTCATGGTGCAGATGTTCTACGCCGACCCGTGAGGGCATCTATGTTGTTGGGACAGCTTTCACCACTACCACAATTGTGTCAAACAGATTGCAAGTAACGTGAACAGCTCCCCTCGCGGTTGAGCCTCCGGATGATCGGCCTGAGCCTGAGGATGATCATGCCTCAGGCGGTGCGGTCCCAGGCACGGACACGGCCCGCCGCGCGCGCTGCCATCGCGCACACCGCCTCGACCATCAGCCGTGCCGCCAGCGTGCTGGTGATGCCGCTCGGATTGTCGAAGTCCGGCGAGACTTCCACCACGTCGAAGCCCGCGAACCCCCGTTCCGTCGCCAGCCGCACGCCGTTGATGATCTCGCGGCTCGTCAGCCCGCCCGGCTCGATCGAGTTGGTGCCCGGGGCATATGCCGGGTCCACGCAGTCGATGTCGACACTGACATAGTGGGGTTCGCCGTCCGGGCTCACGATGTCCAGGGCCTCCAGCGTGATCTCCTCGATCCCGCGCCGTTCGACGTCGCGCTGCGAGTACACGGTAAGCCCGAGCTCCCGGTACAGCGGCGTCCATTCCGGCACGTTGCGCGGCCCCTTGGCGCCGATGATGACGACGCGGTCGCAATCGATCTGGTCCAGCTCGCAGATCCGCTTGACCGGCGACGCCCGTGTCAGGCGGTCGTCGTTGAACGATTCGCTCAGGTCGAGATGGGTATCGAACAGCAGCAGGCCCATCGGTCCGCCGTGATGCTCGGCGACCGCCTTCACCGCCGGATAGGTCACGCCGTGGTCGCCGCCCATCATCAGCGGCACGGCGCCGATGTCGACGATTTCGCGGACCCGTTCCTCGAGCCGGCGATAGCTTTCGGCGGCATTGCCTGGCGCCACGTCGACGTCGCCGGCGTCGACCACGGTGACGAGATCCAGCGCATTGAGATCCCAGTCGAAGTTGTAGCTGCCGAACAGCAGCGAGAACTTGCGGATCTCCTGCGGCGCCCGCCGGGTGGCGCCGCCGCGAAAGGTGGCGATGCCGTCGTACGGCATCCCCAGCACCACCGCGTCTGCCTCGCATCCGGTGAGATCCGGTACATGCTCGACCGCCATGAACGGCGGTACGTCACCCCACATCCGGGGTACGTCGACGGGCGACAGCGCCATCCTGCATCCTCCCTCGCGTCGCGGTGATTGCCTCGATTACCCTACTTGGTGCCGAACATCCGGTCGCCCGCATCGCCGAGCCCCGGAATGATATAGCCGTGCTCGTCGAGATGGTCGTCGATCGCGGCCGTATAGATCTGGACATCGGGGTGGGCGGCGGTGAACGCGGCAATGCCTTCCGGAGCCGCCAGCAGGCAGACGAACTTGATGTCCAGGGCGCCGGCGTCCTTGATCCGGTTTACGGCCGCAATGGCGGAATTCGCGGTCGCCAGCATCGGGTCGACGACGATGGTGCGCCGGGCGTCGATGTCGTCGGGAAGCTTGAGGTAGTATTCGATCGCGGTGAGCGTCTCGGGATCGCGATAGAGCCCGATGTGGCCGACGCGGGCGGACGGCACTAGGTCGAGCATCCCGTCGAGCAGGCCGCTGCCGGCCCGCAGGATGGACACGAACACCAGCTTCTTTCCCTTCAGGATCGGCGCTTCCATCTCCGCCAGCGGGGTCTCGATGGTCCGCGTTGTGATCGGCAGGTCGCGCAGGACTTCGTAGGCGAGCAGCAGCGATATCTCGCGCAGCAGCTGGCGGAACACCGCCGACGGCGTGTGCCGGTCGCGCATCAGGGTGAGCTTGTGCAGCACCAGCGGGTGGTCGACGACGGTGACGTTGGTGCCGGCCGGCTTGTTCATCAGTCCCCTCCGCTCTTCGCCCCTAGAATACCGAACCGTCGCTGACCACGCGGATCGGCGGTCCGCCGTCCGCCCGCCTGTCGGCGGCGATGCGGCGCCCGGCTGCCCACGTCCCGCCTTCGAGGACCGACGCCAGCGGCATCTCGTCCGCCGTCCTGCCGAGGGCCCGGCGCACATGGTGCGCGAGTTCGGCGATCAGGCCGACGGTGAGTGCCCGCCATTCGACCACCACCTCGTCGCCCGGTGCATGGGTCCGCTCGCGGACGCCGTCATGCTTCGGCACGATCACGCCGCAGTCCACCAGGAGCCCCCCGTTGCGGTACTCGGCGAGCGGGGTCAGGCCGTCGAGGCCGACCACCGCGACCCCGGCCTCCTCCAGCGGCTCGACCAGCGAATACGCCAGCCACTGCGACAGCTTGTGGAACGGTATCAGGCCGTCGGTCGCGTCGCCGGTCCTGACCGCGGAATGGCGCCAGGTGTCGCCCAGGTTGATCCCTCCCAGCGTGATGCGGCCCGGCCAGATTGGCGCCAGCGCATCGAGAACGGCGACGAGGATATGGCGCGCCGGCAGCGGCCCGCAAGCCGCCTCCGACGCCATCCGGTCGAACAGGTTGCCGAACCGGCCAGGCGCGCTGCCGAAGTAGTGCGGCGCGCGCGCAAGCTGCTCGCCCAGCCGGCGCAGCACCTCCACTCGTCCGTCGAGCCCGTCGAGCGGATTGTCGCTGTCGGCCTGGAACGCGGCGGCGAGCGCATCCGCCGTCAAGGAGCGCAACGCCTCGGCGTCGGCCTGCATCGGCCTCCTCGGGTCGCTCGAGAACAGGCCCGCCACGAATGCATCCAGGCTTGCCAGCGCGAGCCCCTCGGAGCGCGCAAACCGCCTTCCGGTGCGCGCATCGCGGTAGCCCCACCTCGGCCCCGCCCCGGCATCCAGCAGCACGCTCACCGCTGCAAGGTCGAAGCGGATGCGGGCCCGTTCGGAAGGTTCGACGTCGAGGCGGTCGGCGATCGCCTGCCACCGGTCCTCGCCGTCGACGACGAAATGCCGCCATCGCGCATGATACGGGACCGTGAGGGTGGGGTAGTTGTCGCGGATGACGCCGGCGACATATGCCGCTGTTGGCTCCAGGGCATCGTCGTTCACCGAGAAATGCCCGAGCGCCCCGGCCCGTCCCGCTGCCAGCACCATCGCCGACCGCTCGTAGACGGCCTCCGGCGTCATCAGCATCCGGGCGGCCTCGCGCGCCTCGAGGCGCGTGTCCGGTTCAATAGTCGTCAATCCTGCGACCCAGCGTGCTGGCGGGATTGACCGCGGATGCCGCCTCGCCGGCGAAGTAGCCGGCGGCCTTCTTGGCGTCCATCTCGACCCGCGCATCGGGGGGAACAAGCTCGTCTGGAATCGGAATCCGCTCGACGATCTCGATCCCCTCCGCCCGCAGCGCGTCGTACTTCATGTTGCTCATCGACACGAACCGGTCGATGCGGCGGATGCCGAGCCAGTGGAACACGTCCGGCATGAGATCCTGGAACCGCATGTCCTGGACGCCGGCCACGCACTCGGTGCGCTCGAAGTAGGCGGCCGCGGTGTCCCCCTGGGGGTTCCGCTTGCGCGCATTGTAGACGAGGAACTTGGTCACTTCCCCGAGCGCGCGGCCTTCCTTGCGGTTGTAGACGATCAGCCCGGCACCGCCCTTCTGGGCCATCCGCACGCACTCCTCGATGCCGTGGATCAGGTACGGCCGGCAGGTGCAGATGTCGGAGCCGAACACGTCCGAGCCGTTGCACTCGTCGTGCACGCGGCAGGCGAGCGGAATGCTCGGATCGGCGATCGTGTCGGCGTCGCCGAAGATGTAGAGCGTGATGTTGCCGATCGGTGGCAGGAACACCTTGAGGTCGAACCGGGTGACGAGTTCCGGGAACATGCCGCCGGTATGCGAGAACAGCGCCCGCCGCAGGTCCGGTTCCTTGAGGCCGAGCCGTCTGGCGATTCCCGGCAGGTACCACACCGGTTCGATCGCCGCCTTGGTCACCGTCGCCTCGCCGGTCTCGTGCAGCACCCGCCCGTCGGGCACCAGGCGGCCCGCCGCCATCGCCTCGCGCAGCTCCGGCAGCCCGATGCGTGCCCGGGTGACGGCGATCGTCGGGCGGATGTCCATCCCCTGCTTCAGGTGGTCGGCGAACGCCTCTGCCACCAGGTGTCCCCACGGGTCGAGGGAGACGATGCGGTCCGGGTCGCCCCACTGCGGATGCGGGCCGATGGTCGCGGTGGGTGCGGTGTCGGTGAGGTCAGGCCGGTGAACCGGGTCGAGGCTGCCGGCGGCGATCGCCAGCGCCCGGTACAGGCCGTAGGCGCCGGAATGCACGCCGATGACGTTTCGCTGGTGCGGGTTGTTCAGGCTGCCGATGACCGGCCCCCGCTCGGCCGCCGTCGGCGCACCCCAGTTGACCGGCGGCGGGCGGTGCCCGCCCTTCGGCGGGTGCGAGGTGAGAACGATGTGACGATGTTCACTCATGGACTGATGCCGTTCGGAAAAACTTTCAATATAGGTGTTCCGAGGGCCCTGGGTCCAGCCGACGCTTTGCCGCTGCGGTCAGTCCTCGCCGATGTCCTCGGCCCAGAGATCGGGCTTTTCGGCGATGAACCGGCGCATCAGGGCGATGCAGTCGGGATCGTCGGCAATCACCACCTCGACGCCGTGTTGGCGCAGGAAGTCCGGGTTGCCCGGGAAGTTGGTGGCTTCGGCAATGACGCAACGGGGAATGCCGAACTGGACGATGGTGCCGGCGCACATCATGCACGGGCTCAAGGTGGTGTAGATGGTCATGCCGCGGTACGAGCGCTGGCGGCCGGCGCGCCGGATGCAGTCCATCTCTCCGTGGGCGATGGGATCACCCTCCTGGACCCGCCGGTTGTGCCCGCTGGCGACCAGCCGGTCGCCTTCCGCCAGCACGCTGCCGATCGGCAGCCCGCCTTCGTCGTAGCCCTGCTTCGCCTCCTCGTAGGCGAGCCGCAGAAACCGGCGGTCGGCCTCGGTCAGCATCACGGCCTCCGCTCCAGTCCGACCGGCCGGTCGTAGTACGGCAGCCGCTCGACGCGGGGCGTGTAGTCACCGGCCGCGGTGACCGCCTTCACGTGAGCGGCGATGTCCTCGAGCCTCGCGAACCAGACCGCCTTGCTGGCGAGGACATCCTCGAGCCATCGTTCGACCGCCCGCCACCGGGCGAGCCTGCCGGTCAGGAACGGATGCCAGATCGCCATCCAGAAGCCGCCGGCCTCGTACTGCGCCTCGAACTCCTCGATGAATGCCTGCAGGCCGACCGACGGCGCCCGCACCGGCATCATGTAGCCGATCTCCGCGTAGTGGGCGTACGGAGGCCAGTCGTCCGTCCCCCAGTGGCCCGGCATCTCCCACAGCTCTCCGCGCTCCGTCTTCATCAGGTAGGGGATGTCGTCGGCCATCAGCGAGCTGTCGTAGACGAACCCGCGCTCGATCAGGAGATCCGGGCTGTCGGCGGAAACGTTGTAGAGCGGCGCACGATAGCCGCGCGGCCGCATCCCGCACACCTTGTCGTGGGCTTCGAGCGCCCGGTCGAGCCAGTGGGCCTGCTCGGCGGGCGAGGCCGAGCACGGGTCCTCGTGCAGCCACCCGTGGTGGCCGATCTCGTGTCCGTTGGCGAGGATGGCCTCGACCGTGTCGGGATACTGTTCGATGCACCAGCCGGGGATGAAGAAGGTCTGCTTGATGCCCAGCCTGCGGTAGGTCTCCAGAATCCGCGGCACGCCGACTGTCGGGCCGTAGCGGCCCATGGTGATCGGGTACAGGCGATTGATGCTGTCCCTGGGGCTTGCGATATGGATCAGGCTGTCGGCATCCATATCGAACGTGATGGCGCAGGCACAGCGGGCACCGTTCGGCCACGGCACCGGATTCCGGATCATGCAACCCTCCAAGCACAGACCGCGTCGCGCCGGAGCATGGCGAAACCGGCGCGTTCCGTCCAGTGCCGCGACGGCCGCGCCGATGTGAGGCCTTGACCCGGAGCCGGATTAGCGATTAACCGGCGCCGTCTTTCCGAAAGGCTTTCCCATGACCCGCATCGTCTACGTGAACGGCAACTACGTTCCGGCCGAGGAGGCGAAGGTCTCGATCTTCGACCGCGGTTTCCTGTTTGCCGACGGCGTCTATGAGGTGACGTCGGTGATCGACGGCCGGCTCGTCGACTTCGCGCCGCACGCCGACCGGCTCGATCGCTCGCTCGGCGAACTGAAGATGGCATGGCCGGTGAGCAGGGAGGCGCTCCGCGAGGTCCACGAGGAACTCGTCCGCCGCAACGGCGTCGACCAGGGCATGGTCTACATGCAGGTGACGCGCGGCGTCGCCGAGCGCGAGTTCACCTACCCACCTTCGTCGACGCCGACCAGCCTCGTCGCCTTCACCCAGGCCAGGGAACTCGTCGACAATCCCAACGCGCGCACCGGCGTCAAGGTCGTCAGCATCCCGGACATCCGCTGGAAGCGGCGTGACATAAAGACCATCGCGCTGCTGCCCCAGGCGATGGGCAAGCAGGCCGCTCGCGAGCGCGGAGCGTTCGAAGCGTGGATGGTCGAGGACGGCCACGTCACCGAAGGCACGTCGTCAACCTCCTACATCGTCAGGGACGAAACCGTCATCACCCGGCCGCTGAGCCATGCCGTCCTCGCCGGCGTCACCCGAAGGACGGTGCTGCGCCTGATGGCGGAGCGCGGCATCCGGCTCGACGAGCGGCCGTTCACCATCGACGAGGCCTACGCCGCCGACGAGGCATTCCTGACCAGCGCCTCGACCTTCGTCATGCCGGTGGTGGAGATCGACGGCAGGCGGATCGGCGACGGCCAACCGGGTCCGCTCACCCGCAGGCTGCGGGAAATCTATATCGAGGAGGCACGCAAGGGCTGACGTGGCAGCCGGTCGATGATGCGCCAAAGCGCAGCATGGCCGCCGGGTTGCACGGGTATTCACCATGTGATAGAGGGATGCGCGGTTGGCGGGAAGCGGCTGGCCACACCCATTTCGGGTGTCAAAAAATCCCTATAAATCAAGGGGTTGGCGCAATCGGGGGACGATCGGTCGCCAATTCCCGTGGATTGCGCCGGAGAGGACCGAGAGTGGCGGGCGGAGAGACCACACTGGAAGGTGTGCCGGGGCGTTATGCGGCGGCGCTGTTCGAGCTTGCGCGCGAGGAAGGTGCGCTTGACCGGATTGGCGGGGAACTCGAGCAGTTTTCCCGAATGCTCGATGAAAGCCCGGAACTGTTGCGACTGGTGCGCAGCCCGGTGTTTTCCGCCGCCGAGCAGATGCGCGCCCTGAATGCGGTACTGGAGCGGGCCGGGATCGGCGGCCTGACGGCCAACTTCCTCGGCCTGGTGGCGAGGAACCGGCGGCTGTTCGCCGTTCGCGAGATGATCACCGCCTACCGGAAGCTGCTTGCCCGACATCGCGGAGAAGTCACCGCCGAAGTCGTGTCGGCGCACCGCCTGAGCGAGGAGCAGGTCGACAGCCTGGCCGCCGTGCTCAAGCAGAAGGTCGGCCACGACATCCGGCTGGATACCCGGGTCGATCCCTCCATCCTTGGCGGACTGGTGGTGAAGGTCGGCAGCCGGATGATCGACAATTCGCTGCGTACCAAGCTCGAGAATCTCAGAGTTGCCATGAAAGAGGTTGGCTGATGGAAATCCGTGCGGCGGAAATCTCCGCAATCCTCAAGGACCAGATCAAGAACTTCGGCAAGGAAGCCGAGGTCTCGGAAATCGGCCAGGTGCTGTCGGTTGGCGACGGTATTGCCCGCGTCTATGGCCTCGACAACGTTCAGGCCGGCGAGATGGTCGAGTTCCCCGGCGGCATCCGGGGCATGGCACTCAACCTCGAGGTCGACAACGTCGGCATCGTGATCTTCGGCGACGACACCCACATCAAGGAAGGCGATACCGTCAAGCGCACGGGCGCCATCGTCGAGGTGCCGGTCGGCAAGGAACTGCTTGGCCGCGTGGTCGACCCGCTCGGCAACCCGATCGACGGCAAGGGCCCGATCAAGGCCGATGAGCGCCGCCGCGTCGACGTCAAGGCGCCGGGCATCATTCCGCGCAAGTCGGTGCATGAGCCGATGCAGACCGGGCTGAAGGCGATCGACGCCCTGATCCCGATCGGCCGTGGCCAGCGCGAGCTCATCATCGGCGACCGTCAGACCGGCAAGACCGCGGTCGCCGTCGACGCCATTCTCAATCAGAAGGAAGTGAACGCCAGCGGCGACGAAACGCGGAAGCTCTACTGCGTCTATGTCGCTTGCGGCCAGAAGCGTTCGACCGTCGCCCAGCTGGTCAAGACGCTGGAGGACAACGGCGCCCTCGAATACTCGATCGTGGTTGCCGCCACGGCATCGGAGCCGGCGCCGCTGCAGTATCTGGCTCCCTATGCCGGCTGCACGATGGGCGAGTACTTCCGCGACAACGGCATGCATGCGCTGATCGTCTACGACGACCTGTCCAAGCAGGCGGTGGCGTACCGGCAGATGTCGCTCCTCCTCCGCCGTCCGCCCGGACGCGAGGCGTTCCCGGGCGACGTGTTCTACCTGCACTCGCGCCTGCTCGAGCGCGCCGCCAAGCTGAACGACGAAAACGGCGCCGGCTCGCTCACTGCGCTGCCCATCGTCGAGACCCAGGCCAACGACGTTTCCGCCTACATCCCGACCAACGTGATCTCGATCACCGACGGCCAGATCTTCCTCGAAACCGACCTGTTCTATCAGGGCATCCGGCCGGCCGTGAACGTCGGCCTGTCGGTGTCGCGCGTCGGCTCGGCGGCCCAGATCAAGGCGATGAAGCAGGTCGCCGGCACCATCAAGGGCGAGCTGGCGCAGTACCGCGAGATGGCGGCGTTCGCGCAGTTCGCCTCCGACCTCGACCAGGCGACCCAGCGCCTGCTCGCGCGCGGCGAGCGGCTGACGGAGCTGCTCAAGCAGGATCAGTATTCGCCGCTTCCGGTCGAGGAGCAGGTGGTGGTGATCTTCGCCGGCGTGAACGGCTATCTGGACCCGCTGCAGGTGACCGACGTCCGCCGCTTCGAGCAGGCCCTGCTCAGGCACATGCGCGACAGCCATGCCGACATTCTCGAGACGATCCGGACCGAACAGGAGATCTCGGGCGCGACCAACGAGAAGCTGAAGGCCGCCGTCGACGCCTTCGCCAAGACGTTTGCATGACCAAGAAGCCCGTGACCGGATCAGATACCTGAACCATGGCGAGCCTCAAGGACCTCAGGAACCGCATCGCCAGCGTCAAGCAGACGCAGAAGATCACCAAGGCGATGCAGATGGTGGCCGCCGCCAAGCTGCGGCGTGCCCAGGAGGCCGCCCAGGCGGCACGGCCCTACGCCGAACGGATGGACGCGGTGCTCGCCAACCTGAGCACTGCGCTGGAGGGCCGCACCGGCGCCCCGCCGCTGATGGTGGGTACCGGCCGCGACCAGACCCACCTTCTGGTCGTCGCCACCGCCGACCGCGGCCTCTGCGGGGCGTTCAATTCGAGCATTGCCCGGCTTGCGCGTGACCACATCCGCCGCCTGCTTGCCGACGGCAAGGAGGTGAAGATCATCTGCGTCGGCCGCAAGGGCGCCGACATCCTGAAGCGCGAGTTCGGCAACCTGATCGTCGAGACCTTCGACTTCAAGGCCGTCCGCCGCGTCGGCTTCGCCGAGGCGCTGCAGGTCGGCCGGCGGGTGCTGGAGATGTTCGACGCGGGTCAGTTCGACATCTGCACCCTGTTCTATTCCCGTTTCAGGTCGGTGATCTCGCAGCAGCCGACCACCCTGCAGCTGATCCCGGCCACGGTGCCGGAGGGCACCGATGGCGAACGGCCGACGGGCGCGCGCGCCTCGTATGAGTACGAACCCGACGAGAGCGAGATCCTCGCCGACCTGCTGCCGCGCAACATCAACATCCAGATCTTCCGGGCGTTGCTGGAGAATGCGGCTGGCGAGCAGGGTGCGCGGATGAGCGCGATGGACAGCGCCTCGCGCAACGCCGGCGAGATGATCGACCGCCTGACGCTGCACTACAACCGAACCCGCCAGGCAATGATCACCAAGGAACTGATCGAGATCATTTCGGGCGCCGAGGCGCTGTGAGACGCCGGCCCGTTTTCCCATGCCGGGGCACGACGGCCCGGAACCGGACGCATTGAGAGGACTGACGATGGCGACAAAGAAGAACCGGCCCGTAGGCCGCATCAGACAGGTGACGGGCGCTGTGGTGGACGTGCAGTTCGAGGACCACCTGCCGGCGATCCTCAACGCGCTGGAGACCGACAACCAGGGCTCGCGGCTTGTCCTGGAAGTCGCGCAGCATCTGGGCGAGAACACGGTCCGCACCGTTGCCATGGACGCCACCGAGGGCCTCGTGCGGGGTCAGGAAGTCACCGACACCGGCGACCCCATCCGGGTCCCCGTCGGTGAAGAGACGCTCGGCCGGATCATGAACGTGATCGGCCAGCCGGTCGACGAGGCGGGTCCGATCAAGACCAAGGAGATGCGCGCCATCCACCAGGAAGCGCCGTCGTTCGTGGAACAGTCGACCGAAGCCGACATTCTCGTGACCGGCATCAAGGTTGTGGACCTTCTCGCCCCGTACGCCAAGGGCGGCAAGATCGGCCTGTTCGGTGGCGCCGGCGTCGGCAAGACCGTGCTGATCATGGAGCTCATCAACAACGTCGCCAAGGCGCACGGCGGATACTCGGTGTTCGCTGGCGTCGGCGAGCGCACCCGCGAGGGCAACGACCTCTACCACGAGATGATCGAGTCCGGCGTCAACAAGCCGGGCGGCGGCGAAGGTTCGAAGTGCGCCCTCATCTACGGCCAGATGAACGAGCCACCGGGTGCCCGCGCCCGCGTCGGCCTGTCCGGTCTCACGGTCGCCGAGCACTTCCGCGACCAGGGCCAGGACGTGCTGTTCTTCGTCGACAACATCTTCCGTTTCACCCAGGCCGGTTCCGAGGTCTCAGCGCTGCTCGGCCGGATCCCGTCCGCGGTGGGCTACCAGCCGACGCTTGCCACCGACATGGGTGCACTGCAGGAGCGGATCACCACCACGACCAAGGGGTCGATCACCTCGGTGCAGGCGATCTACGTACCGGCCGACGACCTGACCGACCCGGCGCCTGCCACCTCGTTCGCCCACCTCGACGCCACCACCGTGCTGTCGCGCTCGATTGCCGAGAAGGGCATCTATCCGGCGGTGGACCCGCTCGACTCGACCTCGCGCATGCTCGATCCTCGCATCATCGGCGACGAGCACTACACGGTTGCCCGGCAGGTGCAGCAGATCCTCCAGCGCTACAAGTCGCTGCAGGACATCATCGCCATCCTGGGCATGGACGAGCTGTCGGAAGAGGACAAGCTGACCGTCGCCCGGGCCCGCAAGATCGAGCGGTTCCTGTCGCAGCCGTTCCACGTCGCCGAGGTGTTCACCGGCTCGCAGGGAGTGTTCGTCCAGCTCGCCGACACCATCAACGGCTCCAAGGGCCTGTGCGCCGGCGACTACCACCACCTGCCCGACATCGCCGCCAACATAGTCCGGACCATCCCAGACGCCACCGAGAAGGCCGACAGCGTGACAGAGGACGAGCCCTG
>Ga0079224_100003706_pt1 | contig 19407 bp, 21 predicted proteins | sample Stecom2015_FD_80414 | JGI IMG/M metagenome (GOLD analysis project Ga0079224, IMG submission 80414) | Agricultural soil microbial communities from Utah to study Nitrogen management - Steer compost 2015 | ecosystem: Environmental > Terrestrial > Soil > Agricultural land | place: USA: Utah... | reverse complement strand
GCTCCGCGTTACACTGTGTCGGCATCGGGGCTCTCCGGTGGGTGAGTTAACTCGTCGTCGTAACACAAGTTTTACTCACTCACTGCCCCGATGCACCCTCCATCGTGAGAAATCCGGGCTAGTTGTGGATGGCCCGTCTGCCGACCGGTTCATCGTCTCTGCGACCTTGGTCGGCGACCGCTCTCCGTCACTGTTCATGGTTCGGAGGGATGCGCCCGGCCTCAGGTTGGAGACCTACCCATTGATCGACGGATCGCGCTGCGCGGATCTGCATCTGTCCGGTGTCACCTGTCCAGCCCGCGCGCGCCTAGTGGCGTCGGACAAGACGACAGATGTTCTCGAAGAGTCCTTCGATCTTACCACGGTCGCCCGTATGGCTGAGGCCATTGGAGCGATGGAGGCGACGATCGAGACTACGTCCGAATATCTCAAAAGCCGGGTGCAGTTCGGCCAGCCAATTGGCAAGTTTCAGGCCCTTCAGCATCGCATGGCGGAGATGTTCGTCGAAGTGGAAAAATCGCGTTCGTCCCTCTTTCGGAGTCTCGCCCATGTCGGCGCGGAGCCTGCCGCGCGCAAGGCGGCGGTGTCCGCTGCCAAGGTGGTGGTGTCCGCCGCCGGGAAATTCGTAGGCGGGCAGGGTATCCAGCTACACGGCGGTATGGGGATGACCGATGAATGCTCCGTGGGCCATTACTTCAAGAAGCTGCTCGCCTTCGAGAAGATGTATGGTGACAGCGATTGGCACCTGGCGCGCCTTGTCGCGAGTAACGGTGAGATCGTGCGCCGGGCGATCCGTAATGCCTGCGATCGTCATTAAGGAGTCACCTTTGACCAGTGCTATCGACTTTTCACGCTTCTCCACACTGGATTTTTGCCGCAATGATCACGTGCTTCACGTTACCTTCAATCGGCCTGAGGCGATGAATGCGTTCGATGACGTGATGCATGGCGAATTTGAGCGGTTTCTGATGGAAGTGCCCGCAGATTCGGATACCTACGTGATCGTACTGGCCGGCGCTGGTAAAGCCTTCAGCGCGGGCGGCGACTTCGACCAAATGCAGCAGATCATCGATGATCCATCTCTGATGTATGTCTCTGCTATGGCGGCCAAGCGCCTCATTGGCCTGTTCCTCGACGTACCGCAGCCGATCATTGCGAAGGTCAACGGCGCCGCCGTGGGGCTCGGTTGCACGTTGGCCCTATTCTCTGACCTAATCTACGCTGCCGATCATGCGCAAATCGCTGACCCTCATGTAAAGGCCGGCTATGTTGCTGGTGACGGTGGTGCGGTTATCTGGCCGCAACTCATAGGCTACGCACGCGCCAAGGAATATCTGCTGACCGGGGATGCGCTGACGGGCAAAGAGGCGGCGGCCATCGGTCTCATCAACCGTGCGGTGCCTGCCGAGCATCTCGACGCGGCGGTCGATGAGATGGCGCAGAAGCTTGCAAGGGGCGCACGCCGCGCGGTCCAGTGGACGAAGGCGACCGTCAATGTCGGCCTGAAGCAGCTTGCCGCCAGCATTATGGATGCCGGTATGGCCTACGAGAGCTTGTCCAACCAGACCGAGGACCATGCGGAGGCGGTGCGGGCGTTCCGTGCCAAGCGGGCTCCGGAATTCACCGGTAATTGACGGGCTCGTCGCAATGACCTCGCTCCGCAGCTCAATCGCCTGCCGATGTCGACGATGTTCCCAATCCCGCCCAGTATTGCCATCGTCGGCGCCTCGCCGCGGCCAGCTTCTTCGGCGAGTGCGTGCAGAAGAACCTCCATGGCTATACCAGCCGCGTTTCATTAATGCAGGGGATATCGTGGGTACTGTTGGGCGAACTGGACGTCAACCCCTTTGAGTTGCTCGAGTCCGCGCATCACTGCCGTCGATGCTTTGATCGTTCTTCAACGCCCTGACAAGTAGCCCGGAGTACTTCCATGACTGATTGGTATGCCCGCTATGCGCAACTGAGGTTCGACCGACCCCATCCGCGGGTTCTGCGTATCACCATTAACTCGCCTCTGAAGCTCAACGCGCTGACCGCAAGGCTTCACCGTGAAGTGGCCGAAATATGGAAAGACGTCGATGCTGATTCGACCGTGTCCGCCGTAATAATCACGGGCGGAGCCAACTCTTTCTCTGCAGGTGGCGATCTCAACCACGAGCGCAAGGTCTGCGATGACTATGATCTGCGCATGCAGGCGATGAAGGAGTCCCGCGATCTGGTCTATAACATGATCAACTGCTCTAAGCCCATCGTCAGCGCTGCCCGCGGCTGGGCCGTCGGGGCCGGTATCGCCGCAGTGCTGCTGGCCGACATCTCGATCGTCTCAAAAGAATCCAATTTCTCGGATGGTCATGCCAAGATCGGCGTTGCAGCGGGCGATCACGCCACCATTCTGTGGCCGCTGCTGTGTGGGATGGCGAAGGCCAAGTACTATCTGTTCACGGCAGACAGTTTCACCGGCGAAGAAGCCGAGCGCATGGGCCTCGTGTCGCTCGCGGTAGATGATGCAGAGCTGGACGACAAGGCGGTCGAGGTGGCGTCTCGGCTGGCTGAGCAGGCTCCTGCGGCCTTGCGCTGGACCAAACACACACTGAACCATTGGCTGCGCCAGGCCGCCCCGATCTTCGATGCCTCACTGGCATTGGAGTTCATTGGGTTCGCCGGTCCCGAAGGCAAGGAGGGAATCGACGCTTTCCTTCAGAAACGTAAGGCCTCGTACTCTCCGGACACGCCTTTCTGACCCACTTTGCAGGAGGTACGAGGCAGTGATCGAAACAATGAGGGACTTGATCGAGCGCAACGAGCGCTGCCATGCCGACCTAAACTTCCTGACCTATGGCAAGCGACGGCTGACCTTCCGCCAGTTCGCCCAGCGAGCTCGTCGCCTCGCCGGCGCCCTGGTGGCGGGCGGCTTACGTTATCAGGACAGGATCGGCATCCTGGCCATGAACTGCCCCGAGTACATGGAGGTTTATGGGGCCGCAGAGGTGTCGGGACTTGTAGCCAGCCTTGTGAACTTCCGTCTAGCGCCGCCCGAGATCGCGTACATCGTACGTGACGCTGCACCACGGGTGCTGTTCTTTGAATCTCAATATCTGGAGACCGTGGCGGGCCTGCGCAGCGAACTCCCCAGTGTCGAGCGCTATGTATGCATTGGGCAGGACAAGCCGGCGTGGGCAGAAGCTTACGAAGAAGTGCTGAACGCCGGCGACGAGAGCGGCCCGGATATGCGCCCTCAGGCGGATGATCTCTTGTGCATCATGTATACGAGTGGGACAACCGGCCGGCCGAAGGGCGCGATGATCACGCATCGTTCGTTTCTCGCGCTAGGCGATGCCTGGGCTCATGAGCTGGCCGCCGATGTCGGCGACCGGATGCTGTTGGCGATGCCGCTGTTCCACATCGGTGCGCGTTCGCAAGGAGCTGCAGTCACGACGCGCGGCGGGACCCTCGTCCTGCACCGCGCTTTCGATCCGGAAGCGATTCTGCGCAGCATCGCTGAGGAACGGATCACCCAGGTGCATCTCGCGCCGACGATGATGCAGGCAGTACTCGATGTGCCCGGCCACGAGAAGTACGACACTTCCAGTCTGAAGACGATCAACTACGCGGCGGCGCCCATGCCCGTGACCGTGTTGCGGCGCGCGCTGGAGCGCTTCGGTCCAATTCTCATCAACGGGTACGGCCAGACCGAGGGATCCGGTACGACGCTGGCCAAGCACTACCACCGACCCGACGGCGATGAGCGGGAGCGGCGCCGCCTGGGCTCCATTGGCCAACCGCAGCCCGCCACGCTGCTGCGCATCGTCGACGATCGGGACGTCGAGGTGCCTGTCGGCGCTATCGGCGAGATCTGCCTCAAGTCGGCACAGAACATGATCGGCTACTGGAATAACAGCGCCGCGAGTATCGAGACCCTGCGCGGTGGCTGGCTACATACGGGAGACATGGGTTATCAGGACGAGGACGGTTTCGTCTATCTCGTCGACCGCAAGAAGGATGTGATTATTTCCGGTGGCGAGAACATTTACAGCCGCGAGGTGGAAGAAGCGCTCATGTCGCATGACGCCATTACGGACGTGGCGGTGGTCGGTGTGCCCGATTCCTACTGGGGCGAGTCGGTGAAGGCCGTCGTGGTGCTCAGGAAAGGCGCCAGTGTGACTGCTGCCGAACTCATCGCCCATTGCAAGAGGCTGATCGCGAGCTATAAGTGCCCAAAGAGCGTGGACCTTGTCGACGAGTTGCCGCGCCTGCCGAGCGGAAAAATCAACAAGGTCGCGCTGCGAGAACGGTTCCGTAGCGCTCCGCTGTCACAATAGTCCAGCCGGCCTCAAATGCGGCCGAAGCTTGACGCCGGCATGGCATTCACATGACTTGAATGCGGGTCAAATATAGGAACTATGGTCGAAATACTCGAAGTCTCTCGCCGCGGCCCAGTAGCCGTGCTGACGATGAATCGGCCGCCTGTCAACGCTATCAACGACGAGATGGGTGATGCCTTCAATCGCGCGCTCGATGAGCTGGAAGCGGCGAGCGACTGGACGGTCCTGCATATCCGCAGCCGAGGTAAGGTTTTCGCCGCCGGCGCTGATCTGGACCTAATCCGTTCCTGGACGGCCGCTCTGCGGCCGGGGCAGGCTCTGGCCGGCTACATCGATCGTCTGCAGCGAGTCTATCAACGCATCGAACGGCTTCCGCAGGTGACGTTCTGTGAAATCGGCGGCGCCGCGTTGGGTGGAGGTTTCGAACTGGCGCTGTCCTGCGATCTACGTATGGCCGCAAACGAGGCTAAGGTCGGTCTGCCGGAGACCGGCATCGGTCTGATCCCAGGTCTTGGTGGTACTCAGCGTTTGAGCCGACTGTGTGGCCGCGGCGTCGCCGCTCGGCTCATTCTTACTGCGGAGCCGGTGGACGGCGCGACGGCTGAACGGCTCGGTCTGGTGCAGTGGGCGCTGCCCCGCAACGAGATCGAGGAGCGTGCTCGCGCCCTGACCGACCGTATTGCTGTGCTTCACGGCGATGCGCTGCGAGTAGCCAAGCAATGCATCGCTGCGGCTGTCGACGACCGAAGTCACGGTTATGCCCTGGAGCGCGAACTGGGAGGCGACTTGCTGACCACCTCGCGGACCCAGGAGTTGATATCGATATTCCTCGACAAGAACAAGGCTTCAAAGTGACGGCGGAATCCGGCCGACAAGAGACGAACAGGAGCAGGCGATGACGGAACAACGTGAAGTGGGCTGGCGAGAAGCGACCGACCTTACCGGCAAAGTGGTAGTGTTGACAGGCTGCGCCTCGGGCATCGGTCGCGCCGCCGCGGTTAGCTTCGCCAGCGCGGGCGCCATGGTTTATGGCGGCGACATCAACGAAGAGCGAGGCAACCAGGCGATTGCGGAAATCTGCAGAGTCGGTGGTAAGGCCGAGTTCGTGCCAGTCGACCTCGCGAATCGCGAGTCGATAGATCGCTTCGTCGATACGATCAAAGAACGGTCGCGCGGTGTTATCGACGTTATCGCCAGTGTTGCAGGGTGGGAACGTGTTGGCCCCTTCCTGGAGAACACTCCCGATTTCTGGGACAGAGTCATCGCCATCAATTACCTGGCGCCGGTACGCATACTCCATCGCTTTCTACCGATCATGATCGAACGTGGCAAGGGCGGACGAATCATTACAGTGGCGTCTGACGCGGGCCGCGTCGGCAGCATGGGCGAGACGTTCTACGCAGGTAGCAAAGGCGCGATCATTGCATTCACCAAGAGTCTTGCACGTGAGATGGCGCCTCACAACATCACGTGTAATTGCGTAGCGCCAGGAGTCACCGATACACCACAGCGCCAGGAGTCACCGATACACCACTGTTCCACGACGGCATTCAGAATCCCAAGCTTAAGGAGGCGCTTGTTAGGGCAGTACCGATGCGTCGCCTGGCAAAGCCGTCCGAACCGGCCAACATGATCGTGTTCTTTGCCACCGCTGCTGCCGAGTTCATCACCGGTCAGGTGATCTCGGTTAATGGCGGCCTGACGATGCACGGATGATACGGTCATGAGCGATATGCGTCCCGAGCAGGAATTCTTCAGATACCTCAAGGAAGGCCGCTTTATGATTCAGCGCTGCCGCGACAGCGGCCGCCACGTGTTCTATCCGCGGGTCGCCGAGCCGGAGTCGGGGTCCACCAATCTCGAGTGGGTCGAGGCATCCGGAGAAGGAACGGTGTATTCAATGACCACTGTTAGCCAAAAGCCGCCGGCGCCCAACTACAACGTGGCCCTGATCGATCTGGGCGAAGGACCGCGCATGATGAGCTGTGTCGAGGGCATCGCACCAGAAGAGGTGAGGATAGGTATGCGGGTGAAGGCCAGGATCGTGCGAAAGAACGAAAAGCCGATCGTAGTATTCGTCCCGGCGTGAGCCGCCACTCAGCGGAACTGGCAATATGAAGGATTCCTTTCCCCGCGGTCAGACTGCGATCGTCGCAGCCGCGACTTACGGTATGGGCGAGGCGCCCGGCTTCACGAACATGGAATTGGCGACGCACGCCAGTATCCGCGCCCTGACCCAGGCGGGCCTGCAGCCTAAAGATGTCGATGGCTTGTTCGTCGTCACTATGGACGACACGCTGGCGGGGCTCAGCTTTGCGGAGTATCTGGGCATCCGACCGCGGATCACAGACAACTGCCGTACCGGTGGTTCATCGTTCGAGATTCACGCTGCCATTGCGGCCCTTGCATTGGCGGCAGGTCAATGCGATGTGGCGCTTATCGCTTACGGCAGCAATCAGCGCACGAGTTCAGGCAAGCTGACAAGCTCCAGTCGCCCCTCGCCATGGGAATCATCCTATCGCCCTTTGAATCCGGTCAGCTCCTATGCGCTGGCGGCCGCCCGGCACATGCACCAGTACGGCACCACCAAGGAGCAACTAGGCGAAGTGGCGATCGCCGCGCGCAAGTGGGCCCAGAAGAACCCGGACGCCTTCATGCGCGACGAGCTGACCATGGACGCCTACCTGGCGGCTCGCTCGGTGTCGTCGCCTCTGGGCGTGCGGGACTGCTGTTTGGTGACGGATGGCGCCGCGGCCGTGGTCATGGTTCGTGCTGATCGCGCCCAAGAGTTGACCCAGCATCCGGTCTATCTGCTCGGTGCTGCCGCGGAAATCACGCATAGGGAAATTGCGTGCATGCCCGATCTGACGGTCACGGGCACTGCGCGCGCCGCCCGGCGCGCCTTCGCCCAGGCCGGGGTCAGGCCTGCGGACATCGACGTGGTCGAGCTGTACGATGCTTTCACGATCAATACCATCCTTTTTCTCGAAGACATGGGTTTCTGCCCCAAGGGAGAAGGGGGGCGCTTCATCTCCGGCGGCCGCATTGCTCCTGGTGGGGAACTGCCAGTCAATACCAATGGCGGAGGCTTATCGTGCGTTCATCCCGGCATGTATGGGCTGTTCACGATAGTCGAGGCGGTTCAGCAGCTGCAGGGCGCTTGCGGCGAACGTCAAGTGCCCGGTGCGCGGCTCGCGGTCGCCCACGGCAATGGCGGCTTTCTGTCCAGCGAAGCGGTTCTCGTCCTCGGCACTTCCGAGACTCTCTAAAGCAACCATATATCTGCGACTATGCTTGACTATCAGGCCGTCAAGAACTGGGACTTTGGCGACATCGTCCATAGCTACACCCGGCGCGATACCATCCTCTACGCCTTGGGTGTCGGGATCGGAGGCAATCCGCTCGATGCGGGCGAATTGCGCTTCGTCTACGAAAAGAACCTCAGCGCAGTGCCGACCATGGCTGCCGTACTGGGCACGCCCGGCTTTTGGTGGCGTGACCCGAAGACCGGCGCCGACTGGGTCAAGCTGGTGCACGGCGAACAGCATGTCCGTCTGTTCAGACCCCTACCTCCGGAAGGCACGATCATCGCCCGGAATAAGGTCCTGTCGTTGACCGACAAGGGGCCTGGCAAAGGCGCTATCGCTGTAATCCGCCGGGAGATTTTCGATCAGGGCGGCGAGGAGCAGATTGCTGAAAGCACGCAGGTGACGTTCCTGCGCGGCGACGGTGGCTTCAGTGAGGTCTGCGGTGTCAGCGATCGAGGGCCGGAGGCGTTGCCAGCGGCGCCTGAGCGTGCGCCGGATATCCAGGTCGATCTCCCGATTCTCGAGCAGGCGGCTTTGATCTACCGGCTTAGTGGCGACTACAACGTCCTGCACGTCGATCCGGAGGTCGCCCGGGCGGCTGGATTTCATCGTCCTATCCTGCACGGCCTCTGCACTTTCGGTATGGCCGCCCATGCCGTGCTGCGCGAATGCTGCAACTACAACGCGGCTTGCCTGCGCCGCTTCTCAGTCCGGTTCACCTCGCCGGTCTTTCCCGGCGAGACACTACGCTTCCAGCTCTGGAAGGAGGGCGGCGGGCGCGTGCGCCTGCGAGCGAGCGTTGATGCGCGGAATGTGGTGGTCCTCAATAACGGATTGATCGAGCTTGAGCAGCGAGTGACTGTCGCCCTATTTGCCCACCTGTTCCAAGTGTAGTCGGAGCTGATCGCCGCGCGACGCTGAGCCGGCTAGCGTGATGATGCGCGGCGACGATCTAGCGGCACGGTCCTACTTGTTCGTTCCGGCCGACCGGCCGGAGCGTATCCCCACGGCCTTTGCGGCCGGCGCCGACGCGGTCATCGTGGACCTGGAAGATGCAGTGGCGCCCGGCCTGAAAGCAGTGGCCCGCAATGCGCTGGTGAACGCGCTATCCGCTCAGAGGCGGGTGCTAGTGCGGATTAATGGCGTCGACACGCCATGGTTCGAGGACGATTTGGCGGCCTGCGCGGCTCCTGGCGTCGCCGGTATCGTCCTGCCTAAGGTGGAGCGCGTCGACGACGTAGCTTGCATCGCGGCTCGCCTCGGGGGCGGCAAGCCAGTGCTGGCTTTGATAGAGACAGCGCGAGGCATTGCCGGTGCCGAAGCGATCGCAAGCTGCCCGGCTGTACGGCGCCTGCTTTTCGGCTCTGTTGATTTACAGGCCGATCTAGGCATTGAAGGAGATGGGGATGAATTGCTGTTCTTTCGTTCCCGCGTTGTACTGGTATCGCGGCTTGCCGAACTCGACCCTCCGGCGGATGGCGTCACTGTCCGATTCGATGATCCCACGATAACGCTGGCAGATGCACAGCGGGCGCGTCGCGAGGGATTTGGCGGCAAGCTTTGCGTCCATCCAAACCAGATCGCGGCCGTCAATCTGGCGTTCTCTCCAAGCGCTAACGAGGTGGCCTGGGCAAAGAAGGTCGTGGCCGCCGCCTCAGGTAAAGGCGCGTTGGCTCTCGACGGCAAGATGATTGACAAACCGGTCCTTATCAAGGCGGAGCGTGTCTTACGTCGTGCACGCCGGCTCGCCAAGCCGGTTGCGAGGACACCGTGACCGAACGTTATCCAGGAGCCGTCACGGGAGAGTTTGTCGATATCGGGCGTGTGTCACGCGTGATACTCCGGCACTTGCGAGAACGGCGAGACCTTGAGCTTTGCCGAGATCGTTCAGCGGATTGACGACGTGCGGGACCTGCTGCATGCGAGATTGGACGTGCAAATATCCGAACATGTGCTTATAATTGGCGCGTTCCAATATTGGAACGGTTCGAACGGAAGGATTATTATTCATGCCCAGTATGGAAGGCGTAACCACCGAGAAGGAGAACGGTGGGCCCCGATCTCTGGCCCGGTTGCTAGGCCTGTTTGACGCTCTGGCTCGGTCGCCCGACGGGTTGAGTCTAGCGGACCTCAACGTCGCGCTGGAGTCCCCCAAGAGCAGTCTGCTTAATCTGCTTCGTCCCCTGGTAAGCGAGGGATACCTGTTCCATGATGGTAGCCGCTACCGCCTCGGCCCGGCAATTTTCCGCTTAGCGGCAAATATCATGTCGGTCTGGAATTTTTCCAAGGTGCTGCACCCTCACCTCGAAGATCTCGCTAATCGTTGCTATGAGACGGTGTACCTCGGGATTCTCGATCGCGACCACGGCGTCATCACTTATGTCGACGTTATCGAGAGCGCAAAGTCCGTAAGGTATGCGATACCGGTCGGCACCCGTCGGCCGCTGTATTGCACGGCCGCCGGACGCTTGCTCTTGGCTCATGCGGATGAGGAGTGGCGGGAGGAATACCTGCGCACGATCAAACTGAAGCGGCGTACTCCGAAAACTATCGCGAGCAAGCGAGAGTTGCGAATCGAGCTGGAAAACGTGTTGAGACAGGGTTACTCGATCAGCATCGGCGAATTGATACCTGAATCAGCGGGAATCGCTGCGCCAATCATTGGAACGGACGGTAACGTGGTAGCCGCGTTGGCCATCGGGGCTCCGAGCGAGCGCTTTGAGCAAAATTTGCCGATGCTGCGCAAGATGTTGCTGAGCGTCGCGGCGCGCGCCTCGGGGGGGCTGCCAAAGCCGGTGCAGTCCGCTGCCTGAACCTGCCGCCGAAACGCGCCGCCGCCTAAGCGTGATCTTCGGGGACGGCGGTGAGGCTGCTTCCACCCGCATCGAATTGTGTTGAGTATTGTCCATTAATTGAATCTCGATTCGTATCGATGAATGTGGATGCATTGCATGATTGGGTAGGACGTATCGAGACCCGACGTGACCGGATCACGGCTGCGCCGGCGGTAGCGATGGCCGCGACTCTCGATCATGCAGACGGCAGCTTCGAGGAGGGAGCCGCTCTGCCGCCATCGTGGCCTGGCTTATTTCCTGCCGACCGCGCGCCAGTCGGGGCTCGGCGCTGACGGGCATCCGCGGCGAGGTGGGTTTCTGCCGCCAGTTCGACTGCCACGGCGCATGTGGGCTGGCAGCCAGATGCGCTTCTCGCGCCCGTTCAGAATCGGCGCCGATGTTACTCGGACGTCGCGGATCACCGATATCCGTCTAAAGGAAGGGCGTAGCGGAGCGCTTGTCTTCGTCACGGTCGAACACCGGTTCGAGGACGCTGAGTGCTTGAGGAAGTGCAGGACATTGTCTATCGCGATGCAGCGAAAGCGGGCCATGCGGCGCCCAATCCGCAGCCAGCGCCCACGGGCGGTCTCTGGCACCATGAAGTACACGCCGATTCCATTCTACTGTTCCGTTTTTCGGCGCTGACTTTCAACAGTCGCAGAATCCACTACGATCGTCTCTATGCAACCGACATCGAGCACTACCCGGCGCTGGTAGTGCATGGTCCGCCCGTTGCGATGCTCTTACTCGATTCCTTGGGTCGCGAGTGTCCCGGTCGAAGTCTGCGGAACTTCTCCTTTCGCGCGGTGCGGCCACTGTTCGATGACAGTCCTTTCAAGGTGTGCGGACGTCTGGAGGATGATGGTCATGCAGTTCGCTTGTGGGCTCAGGACGCGGTCGGATCGTTGGCTGTGGGCGCCAGCGCGGAACTGACCTGATTCGACATCGACGTGTTGACGTCTTCGACCGTGCTGGTCGCCGTCAGCTCCATGCCCTCTAGTGCAGGTGCGGTCCATCCGGAATGATCAGGTCGTCATGCCCTACGGTCCATGCAGCCCGCCGGGGCGTCGGTGCCTGCAACCCCGTATTCGCGCAGCAAGCGCGGTACCCGCGGGCCGCGAATGAGCAAGCCGACGAAGCGCAATTCCGCCCAGATTTGCGATAGCCCGTCACCTACACAGGGTGAGTTCGCCGGCGCCGCGCGACTATGCTCCGAGCTACCGATCACTAGGATGGGCGTATCGGCTTTGCGAGTGCAAGCGTCAGGGCGGTAGACCCACTATTTCACGCACCAGGCCGAAAGCGCAGCGTTTACTGCGGGACATTGAAATCACGGCTTTCGCTCGAGTTTCATCCCGTAAGAGCCGGCTTTCCTCCCGTACGATCCAGCCGGCGCAACCGCGCCGATGTGCGCTTGTCGCGTTCTTTCAGCCGCCTTGCGCATACATCCTTGCCAGCTGTCTTGGACAGCAAATTGAACATCGTTCATTGCTCTTGACTTCGGTTACATGGCGAAGATACTCTACACGACATCGGTTACCTAGTAACCTATGTGCGTCTGTGGTCACTGCCCTTATGGCCGAGAGGATCCCTAGAAATGAACAACTCGGATAACACATTGTTTTACCCGTGGATGGAGCCTTTCGTTTTTAGTCACGACGCTCACGTGAACGAGCCGCCAGATCTGTTCAAGGAGTGAAGTACTTGGTCTTCCTGAGTGGATACTTTCCCGGAGTCCAAGATCTGGATCGACTACATTTTCGCTGGCAGTGACATCAGCCCCAAAGAGAAGTACATGGTACTGGGCGGCAATGCCGCCAGGCTGTATGGCATGGATCCAGTCAGGTCGAAGGCGGAAAAGGCTCGGGTTGACCTGCGCGATTTTTCCGCCCAATTGGCAGTTAACGCGTAGCGCGTGAAGGGGACACTGTCGGTTCTTGCGGCAGTGTCTCCGTTTTCTGTAATGGCTCAAGAAGTAGTTGTTTAAAGGAGATGCGGATATGAGCACGCAAGCTTCGCCGGTAGATCGCTCGAAGTTGCCGCTGGTGTATTCCTGTTCGGGGTGTTCGAGCGCGGCGCAGACGAGCAACGATGTTGCGATTGCGCTCGATCGGGCGAGCCTCGCTGAGATGTCCTGCATCGCGGGGGTTGGGGGCGATGTACCTAAGCTGGTGAAGGTGGCCAAGTCCGGTCGTCCGATTATCGCCATCGACGGTTGTGCGCTGGCGTGCGTGAAGAACACGTTGGCGCGTCACGGTGTGCAGCCGGCGGTCTGGCACGAGCTTTCGCAATACGAGGTCGAGAAGATCTACGGAGCGGATCCAGACCAGAACAATGTCAAGAAGGTTTTGGATATCGTTGCCAAGTCACTTCCGAAGTGATGTTTTCGTGTAATACGCCGCCAAGCAGCGAGAGCAAGGATCGAATGCGAGTATGTCGCTGCATTTGTTGAGTCGTTCTGCTTAGTAACGAGAACTGAATTGGAAGCGAACTCGCTATCGATCATCCAGAACGTAATGCGCAGGCGCGCATGGGGCTGGCGCCATCTCCACCGGCACGATGCTTCTTGATGCAGCCGGCATGGCTGGATGGTATGCGTATTTGACGCGTTCTGTGGGCGCACAGATTCGTGGCGGCGAGGCGGTGGCGCAGTTGCGCATCAGCCGCGAGCGGTTGGGTTCGCACGAGGATCATTTTCATATTCTTCTGGCGCTGGACTGGAGGAACCTGGGTAAATTCGCCTCTGAGATGCCGCTGGCCCCGAGCAGTCTCGTTATCGGGGACCCTGAGCAGGGCGAAGCGCCCGCCGAGCTGTTGGCGAGCGGCGCTCGGCAGGCTTGGTTGCCGATGAAGCAACTCGCGCAGGCGATCGCAGGCGGGCGAGCCAACATGGTTGCCATGGGAGCGCTGGCCGGGCTGCTTGGGCTGCCGCGCAAGGTACTCGATGCGGTATTGGACAAGGAACTTGCTCCGAAAGGCGAAAAGGCGCTCGTCGCCAGTCGGGCGGCGATGGAGGTTGGACTGGAGGCCGTATCGTCGCTGCCTGCGGTAGCGCGGTTGGCCCGTCCACAACGCAATGGCGCGTCGCGCTGGATTCTCACGGGCAATCAGGCGACGGGCTTAGGGGCGCTGCGCGGCGGGGTGCGTTTTGTGGCGGCCTACCCGATCACGCCGGCCACGGAGGTGCTCGAGTGGCTGGCGCCCGCGCTGGATGAGGTGGGCGGTGTGTTAGTGCAGGCGGAAGACGAGCTTGCCGCGATCAATCAGATCATTGGCGCCTCCTACGGCGGGGTGCCTGCACTCACCGCCACGGCTGGGCCAGGTTTCTCGCTGATGAGCGAGTCACTGGGTCTTGCGGTGGCCTCGGAGACGCCCATAGTAGTCGTAAACGTCATGCGCGGCGGCCCCTCGACGGGCATTCCGGCCAAATCCGAGCAGGCCGATTTGAACATCGCGGTCTACGGTCTGCATGGGGATGCGCCGCATCTGGTGCTGGCGCCGAATTCAGTAGCCGATTGCGTGCTTACGACGCAGTGGGCGGTGCACCTGGCGGAAAGTCTGCAGACCGTGGCTCTCGTGCTCTCCGATCAGGCGCTGGGTCAAGCGCGTGTCGTGATCGACCGGCCGGCCGACTCGGTCTTTCCGACCCGACGTCTGACTGCAGCCGCGCCTGCGGCTGCAGTCCCGTATCAGCGCTATGCACTCACTGATACGGGAGTTTCACCTATGGCCATTCCCGGCATGCCGGGCTGCCAATACACCGCCGACGGGCTGGAGCACAACGTGGCCGGTATTCCCTCGTCACTCGGCTCGGATCATCTGCAGCAGCTCGATAAGCGCCAACGCAAGCTCGATCTGTATGACTACGGAAGTGCTTGGGCTGACGTGGAAGGTGAGGGTGAGGTCGCGCTGATCACGTGGGGTTCTTGCACGGGCGCTGCGCGCGAAGCAGCGCATCGCTGCCGCGAGGCGGGCCAGCGGGTAAAGCTGATCAGTCTGCGACTACTCGCGCCGGTGCAGGCTGAGAAGTTCTCATTGGCCATGGATGGAGTTCGGCGCGCGCTCGTGATCGAGCAAACGCACAGTGGGCAATTCCGGCGATATCTGCAGGCGCACTACGCGCTGCCCGCAGAGGTGGAGTCTTTGAACCGGCCCGGACCTTTGCCGATTCGGCCGCAAGAGATATTAAGCCGTCTCGCCAAATTCGGCTCGGTGTGAAGTTCATATGATCGTGGGAGCTGAGGGTAAGCTCGGAGCAGGCATGAGTACCCATAGTGGATTGCAATCGGAGTGTGCGAGTCCGACATCCGAGTTCTACGATGCAGACAGCTACATCTCGAGCGTGAAGCCTGTCTGGTGCCCCGGGTGCGGCGATTATTCCGTGCTCGCCGCGCTCACTAATGCACTTGCGTATCTGCAGTTACCACCCGAGCAGGTTGCGCTTGTCTCTGGGATTGGTTGCTCTTCGCGTATTCCCGCCTACACCGGCGTCTACGGCTTTCACGGCGTACATGGCCGTGCATTGCCTGTTGCGACCGGCTTGAAGATCGCACGGCCAGATCTAACCGTGCTCGTCGCCAGCGGAGACGGCGATGGATTTTCGATTGGCGGCAATCACTTCCTGCATGCTTGCAGACGCAACGTCGACCTTACGTACATCATCATGGACAATCAGGTCTACGGCATGACCAAGGGGCAGGCCTCGCCCACGACCGCGCCGGACTGGAAGGGCAGCGAGCTCACCCCTGCGGGCACGGGAGTCAATCCGTTCCAGCCGCTGGTGATCGCACTGGCGGCCGGAGCGAATTTTATCGCCCGCTGCTTCAGCGGCGAGCCGGCGAATCTTGCCGAGATCCTGACGCAGGCCATTCAGCACCCTGGATTCTCGGTCGTGCAGGTGTTGAGTCCCTGTGTCACCTTCCGGCCGGAGCAGCGGCAATGGAAGAATCTGGTGCGCATGGCTCCGGAGGGCTTGGCGACCGACATGCGAACGGCGGCGCGCCGGCTGATGGACGATGATGGACTGACTATCGGTCGGGTGCTCTACAAGGGCGATCGGGCGCCGTTTCAGCCGCAAAGCGCTGGTGGCAAGAAGCTGGCGGACTTGGAACGAGAGTTTTCGCTGTGAATGGCAAGCTCAAGCCGAACCGTTCACTGGAGGAACTCTTCGAATACGCCCGCGCCATGGAGATGGAGGCCGCACGGCGCTACTTTCAGCTCTCGGACATGATGGCTCAGCATAACAACTCGGAGCTGGCGGAGCTGTTCCGGCGTATGGCCGACATTGAATGGGTGCACGTCTATCACGTCGGCGAGATCCGGCGTGAAATGGGCGTGCCGGAGAGTACGCGGCGAGTTTACCCGGGGCTGGGCCTGGACGGAGCTGAAGTCCCCGATCCGCTCGATATGCACTACTTGCTTCGTCCCTATCATGCTCTGGCGCTTGCCCGAGAGTATGAGAAGCGCGCAGCGCAATTTTACGCCGAGTTGGCCGAGTCGGCCGAGAATGAGGATGAACGCCTCATGGCCCAGCGCTTTGCGGCTGAAGAGGAAACGCACATCCGAGAGCTGGAGCAATGGCTCGAGCGCTACCCGAAGCCTGAGCACGGCTGGGACGAGGATCCAGACCCGCCCAACGAGCCCGAATAGCCTTGCTGTAAGAGGAGAACGCCATGGCACTCAAGATCACCGACCTGTGCAGCGCCTGTGATGCCTGTCTGTCCGAATGCCCCAATCAAGCGATCACTGCTGGCAGACCCTACGTGATCGATGCCAACAAGTGTACGGAGTGCGTCGGGGCCTTTGATACCCCGCAGTGCCAGGAGATGTGCCCCGTCAAAGGCGCAATCGTGCCCGCCGACGCCGCCTAGGTGTTTGTCGTCGCGGCGGAAGTGCGGTCACAAATCACTGGACTCGTATGGCCATAGATTCCCGCCAGTTTCGTTCCGCCCTGGGCAGTTTCGCGACCGGCATCACTATCGTGACCACGCGCGACAACGCCGGGGTCGATGTCGGCCTCACAGTCAACAGCTTCAACTCCGTCTCGCTCGACCCGCCAATGGTGCTCTGGAGCCTGGCGAAAAAATCCCGGAGCCGGCAGGCGTTTATCGAATCTGGGCGCTTCGCGGTACATATCCTTTCAGTCGATCAGAGCCGGCTCGCCACACACTTTGCTTCGCAGCTCGACCGCTTCGACGGGCTCGCGTTGGAGCGCGGCGAAAAAGGCATTCCGCTGCTTTCGGGGTGCACGGCGCGATTCCAGTGCAAGATCATCTCGCGCTACGAGGGGGGAGATCACGATATCTTCGTCGGCGAGGTGAGCGCCTTTGAGCACTTCGGCCGACCCGCCCTGGTGCTGCAGGCCGGCCGCTACGCCGTGGCCCTCGAGAAGCCAGAGCGCTCTGACGCCGATGAGGAAGTCGCAAACCGCGATGTGGGCCGCAACTCCATCACCCACCTTCTCGCGCGTGCGTACTATCAGCTGCAGGTCAGTATTCGACCGGAGCTCGCACGGCGCGACCTGAGTGAAGCGGAGTACTACATCCTCGCGGCAGTCGCCCTGATCAGTCCGTGCACCGTCGCTGAGGTCATTGACATGATCGCGGTATCCGGGTGCTATGTAACGCTGCTGGATATGAAGCGACTCGCGCAGCGGCAACTCCTCTCCTTATCTGACGCGGAAGGCGATCATTCAGGGGTCCAGCTTACTGAATCAGGCCGGGAAGTCGTCCTGCGCATCGCCGCGATGGCCAAGGCGATCGAGGAGGATGCGGTGACCGGCCTCGGCTTCACCGAGACGGATATCCTCAAGCAGATGCTGCGCAAGATCATTCGCAGGACGCAGCTGCCGTGGCAGAAGGAGATAGTCGCTTCGAACCAGTCGGATGCCGGATAGGAATAGTGTGTGTCCTTCGATTAAGGGAACGCTAGGCCTCCGTACCGCACAGTGATCTGATTTAGAGACAAACGTTCAATATCTAGCGACAGCGAGTCGTAGAGCACGCTATCAGACGGAAATTCGGGCTGCAGTTTTATCAACATCACCACAGCCTGAACTGCGGGCTAGGTTATTGTCTGTTCTCGCGATTGACATCGCATGGGTGCGATGTCGGCGAATTGTACGAGCAACACATAGCGTTGAGACTGTGTGCGCCAGTCGATGCCTGCGAATCAAATCCACCGACGAGGCTGCGATTGTGGCCAATCTCGTCCGTGTCCGCCGCCCGCCACCGATTATGTTGCCCACCGCGACTGACAGAGCGCTATCGCCTAGCGCGGCCGGGCCGCCTAGGTTGTTGAGGATGCTTACCTCGCAGCGCTGCTGGGTGGGACGTGGGTTGATGCAAAGGTCTCCCGCAGCGCGGCTTGTTTAAGCGCAAGAGATCTCTTGTGATTTTCTTTGACATCAGAATGAATGGCGTTCATGATTACGAATACCATTGCAAAATATAAAACTATGAACTTGCGCGACTGCTTCGGCGCGTGCTGGCGACTCGAGGCGCGCACAAGAGTATCTCGGCGTCTCATCATTAAATCGGAGGGAGTAAATGAATATCAGGTTAGCCATTGTGAGTGTGGGTGCGCTCGCGGCAACTGCAGGCCCTCAGTCACTACTAGCGCAAGCCAGGGGCCAAGACACCGTCCAGAGCGGCTCGGTGGTATTCGAAGAAATCGTAGTCACGGCGCGCCGACGCGCAGAGACGCTTCACGATGTGCCGATTTCTGTCTCGGCGATCTCTGGCGAGAGCTTGGAGCGTGCGGGTGTCACGAGCGTGCAGAGTCTGCAATATCAGACGCCTTCATTGTCAATCACGACGGCGGCCTCGCAACGCAATATCGTGACATTTGCCATGCGTGGGCAGCGTGCGCAGGAGACGCAGCTCTTCACCGATCCACCGGTCGGAACATACTTCGCTGAAGTGGTTCAACCACGGCCCTACGGATTCGGAAATGCGCTATATGACCTCGAATCCGTGCAAGTTCTGAAGGGCGTACAGGGCACGCTGTTTGGTCGTAATATGACCGGTGGCGCCGTGCTCGTGGAGCCGCATCGCCCGGAGTTGGGGGAGGCGTCAGGACAAGTGCAGGTTTCGTACGGCCGGAAGAACCTGATGGAGTTCTCTGGCGTCGCTAATCTGCCCATTGGCGAGCGATTCGCTGTGCGTTTGGCGGGTAGGACGCGGCAGCGCGACGGATGGGCCCGCGAGGTCACGACTGGCCGGGACTACGATAACCAGAATTATGACGCCGCAAGACTGTCCGCGTTCCTTGAGACCGATCGTTTCGAGACACTCACGATCGCAGACTGGTACCGCTCGCGCGAGCACGGCACCGCAGCCTTCCTTACCTCGATTGTGCAGCCTTCGGCTATTTCAAACTTCGAAGGATTGCGTCAAGCCGGCGTGATTACGACGAATATCCCGGCGGAATTTGCTGCGGCGCAGGAGCTCTTCGGCCGCCGTGCATACAGCTTGGACATGGGAGCAGGTGAGGGCGAGAACCTCGATGCTTTCGGTGCGCCGTACGAGAACACGGAAAACTACGGATTTACCAACAAGACCTCGTGGCGGCTGACGGACAGCCTGATGTTAAAGAACATCGCTGGCTACCGCCGGAACTCACGTGAGTCCGTTCAGGACTACGATGGCATTCCGGCGTTCATCATCACACCGCTTCAGTTTGCGGACATCAAGAACTACAGCGAGGAGTTGCAGCTCCAGGGTAAAGCGCTGGATGACAAGCTCGACTTCGTTCTAGGCGCTTATTACTTCCGCGAGGAAGGCGTCGACGCCGCTCGCGCTGCCAATGTTCCGCAGCTCACGAGCCTGTCCGTAATTCTGTGTGTGAGGCCGGGTTGAAAACCTGATCCTCACATTCCGACAGCGACGAATCGATCCTCGAACAGGATCGCAAACTGCGAGAGCGCCGCCTTCCACTCACGCG
>Ga0079224_100003705_pt1 | contig 19411 bp, 15 predicted proteins | sample Stecom2015_FD_80414 | JGI IMG/M metagenome (GOLD analysis project Ga0079224, IMG submission 80414) | Agricultural soil microbial communities from Utah to study Nitrogen management - Steer compost 2015 | ecosystem: Environmental > Terrestrial > Soil > Agricultural land | place: USA: Utah... | reverse complement strand
TACCCGCCTTCGTAGGTTCACTGGTACTGTGTACCCTCTTTGCTGTGGTCGCCTATCCCCTGGCACTATTCGTGATCAAGCGTTACCGCCGTCAATAAGCATCCCGGTGCAATGGCTGACCGGGAGCCGGATTTCGAGTAAAATCGAACTTAAACCGAGACATGCTGGAGCACCTGAATCACTGCAAAAGACGCCAATCGCCATTTCTGATCGTGCCATTCCTGCTAATTCTGCTGGGTGGTGCGGCTTCAGCCCAGCCTCAGCAAGCGGCACATCTGGAGGATATCGTCAACATCGATCTTCGGACAGATGTGCGCCTGTTTACCGTCATGGCCGCACTCAATGCTGCCGGTTATGACTACGAGCTGCCGGGACAAGAAATGTCTCGAGTCAGAACTGAGGTACGAAATCACCTTCGGAATCTGGACCCGGCCTTGGTCAGTCGGCTGCACGATTTCTACAGGACACACCGGGGAAGTGACGCGGTAGAAACCCAGGCGGCGTTTACCTCTTTCGCTCTGCTCCTGTCTGGACCGCCTCAATTCGAACTCGCGCTCGACCTGAAGCATATGCCACCCGGCACCGAGGGTCTGGCAGGATTCGAGTTGCTGCTCAGCGAATTCTACCGAGCAGCTCAAATCGATTCCTTATGGTCTCGGTTGCAGCAGGCTCACGGCGAGGAGCTCATCGCATATCGTCCTGTGTTGATGAGAGTGATCCGTGACACTTTAGAGTATCTGCGCATGCCTCCGAGAGTCGTCCTCGACCGTCGCATCGTATTAATGAGCGATCTGCTGAGTCATCACGACGTGGTCAATGCCCGGAACCTGCAAACGGTCTACTACATGATCGTTGGACCCACTCATGATCCGGCTGCTAACTACCTGCAACTGCAGCATGAGTATTTGCATTTCATACTTGACCCGATAGTTGACAAGTTTGGACCTGAAATTTTCACAGATGAGAAGATTCTTGAAATCGTCCATGACCAGCCGGAGCTGTCCGATCAGTATCGACAGCAGATGAGTGTAGTGACAACCGAATCGTTGATTGAAGCTCTTCAGCTCCGACTCCACACCCCTCCTGACCTGGATGAAGCGCTGGTGGCTCGTTTCCGGAAGGGCCTGGTATTGACTCCTTATTTCTACGAGCTTCTAAAATCGTTCGAGGAAGAAGACGGCGAGGAACGCTTCGCCGCCTTCTTAGAAAAGGCACTGGAGGACCTTTCCAGTAAACGAGTCGAGAAAGACGCTGAAGAGATTACCCGAATCGAAGCCGAATTGGCCGAGAGGCGTACAGCTGAGCTTAATCAGGAACTCGAACGCCGGCGCCAGGCTGAGATCGAGGCTCTTATTACTCGTCTTTTAAATGAAGCGGGTCGGCTTGCTGCGGATAAGCGAGTTTCGCAGGCCAGGGAAAAACTGAACGAGTTGAAGCAACTGGATCCGGACAATGCCCGCGCCGACTTCTATCTTGCCCAGCTCGCCAATCAGGAAGGCGACTATGAAACGGCCTTCCGCTATTACCAGAAGGCTTCGCAATCACCGGAAAGCGAGCCATGGGTGAAAGCCTGGGCAACCCTGCGTATCGGTCGCTACCTTGCTTCACAGGGCAAGTTTGCAGAAGCGAGAGCCCACTTTGAAGAGGTTCTGCGACTGGAAGGTGATCTGCAGGGCGCCCACGATATGGCGCGGGAATCACTGGCTCAACTACCTGACTGAATGGTCCATCGACCTGGTTTCAACTACTTCTGATTGGAGATGGCTACCTCACGTAATTCCGAAGGCAGAACCTACAGCGAGGCACCTATTCCACCTGGTAGCAACCATCCTTTGAGATGTCCGATTTTCGGTGTTCCTTTGGTGGCCAATTTTTGTGTCACAATGAAAGAATCTGGTACTTCGGGCTTGAAGTAGTAAGAGTAGCGGTAGCCAGGTCGCACTGGCTGAGCGGTCAATGATGAAAGGTGACGAGGTTGAAACTTCAAGGTGCACGGTCACGCAGATCGGGACGATGTTTTCTTGTCACCGTTCTTGCTTTCCTATTCCCGGTGGAAGGACCTCTGCTCGCATTCGTACCAAGTGAGGTTGCGCAGGAACAGGAACAATCAATCCCTTCTCAGGAGCAGGAATCTCCTCCGCGCCCTCGAGTGGCTGGTCGGGCGGGAACCCAGGAAGAACTGGAAGCATGGCAGACGGTAAATCAAGCAGCCGACTTGACGGAAAAAGCATCTCTGGCGAACCGCTTCCTGGAGAGTTATCCGGACAGCGGATTAACGCCTTTTGCTCATCAAGTTATTGCGCAGCATGCCTATCAGCAAAACAACATTGAAGAGTTCATCTCCCATGCTGAAGTAGCGCTGGAGGAAATTCCGCAAAATCCCGATCTCCTGACTCCGCTAGCTTTCGTCTATGCAGAGCAAGGTAAAAGTGAAGAAGCAATCCTGAAAGCCAAACAGTCTTTAGAAGCACTGGATCGCATTGAGAAGCCCTTGAACATCCCTGCTCAACCATGGGTTTCACAGGTTTTTCGTATGAAGGCGGATAGCTACTATGCTCTCGGTCGTGCTTACCTCAGCCGGTTAGACAACTTGGAATCCGCTCAGAAACAGGCCCAGGATCCTAACTTACAACTGGCGATTCAGCATCTGACGGAAGCACTCACCTATGATCCGACACATGACTACTCGCAGTTTCGCTTAGGATTTGCCTATACCAAAGCCAATCAGGCGGAGCCCGCGATGAACGCTTACGCCAGAGCTGCAATCATCGGCGGAGCTGCAGCCAATCCCGCTCGCAAACAGCTGGAAGCCATTCACAGTTTCGTGCGAGAGCATGCTCCTGGGTTGCACTATGCTGAAATGGAAGTGCAAGAAATCCTACAACAATAGGAAGCTGCCCTTAAGAACGAAATTGAAGCCAGGAATCAGAAACTAGCCGAGCTGGTAGCCAGGATCGAACAAGAGGAGGCTCGAGAAAGGCAAGAGTTGCAACAAAGGCAACAGGGTGGCGATTCAGAAGCGAGACCCAAGCAGCCCAGCCCTAGCCTGAGGTCTTCAGACCCGCAACAGGAGAGCAATTCTCCGGGAACCCCCTGAGGAAAAATTCCCAGGAAGGTTCCGAAACATAAAAAGTGGTGATCGTCGTGAAAGAAGCCTCCACATCGGAACAAGTCGCTTCCAGGAGTCAGGCTCCTACGGACCTTTCTCCTGAAAGAAGGGCAGATCTTCGCCGTTTGGAAAAGCGCATCGGCTACGAATTCAAGGATCTGCGTCTGGCCGACAGAGCATTTACTCATCGCTCCTTTGCTCACGATTATCCAGAAGTGACCGCGGAACTACGTCAGAACGACTATGAATCGCTTGAATTCTTGGGTGACGCCATTCTCGGTTTCATCATCAGTGAATCGCTGTATAGAAACTACCCCCAGCGCCGAGAAGGAGAGCTGTCAAAGCTGAAATCTCACCTGGTTTCAGCAAGCCAGCTTGCCAGTCTTTCGGAGGAACTCGGACTCGGTGAGTTTCTGAAATTGAGCCGGGGAGAAGAAAAAACGGGGGGTCGGAAAAAAAGGGCACTCCTGGCTGACCTCTTTGAGAGCCTCACGGCTGCAATCTTTCTCGACGGAGGAATACGGGCGGCTAGAAGATTTGTTCTTTCGCGATTCGAGCCTCTACTCAGACAGATCTCCCGCAATGAACTCGCTTTCAAAGATTACAAATCTTTACTTCAGGAACGGCTCCATGAAAGGGGCGGAGTTCCGCCGTCCTATCGCCTGGTGGCTGAGGTCGGCCCGGATCACCGAAAAGAATTTTCGGTGGAGGTAGTCAGTGAAGGGGAGGTTCTGGCTTCCGGAACCGGCAGGTCAAAAAAAGAAGCCGAACAACACGCGGCGCGATTGGCTCTGGAGGTGTTGAATCGGGATAATGGATAGATATCTGGCCCGGTCTCGTGTCATTCACTATAGCGTCCATCTGACCACCGGTAGGCAGGACACTGATCCTGCTGTCTGGTAGGACGAGTTTCCAATGGGCGTGATGCCACGCCGATTCGAACCTCGTCCCACTCGCCCCGCAATTAGCCTGCTCCCCTGAGAAAATTCCAGTACACCATCAAGGTAGTGATATCGAACAGAGCATGGGAAAGGATTGGAGCTATCAGATTCCGTCGCCATACAAAGAGCAGACCGAAAAGTAATCCCAAGAAACCTGCACCGATCGCATTGTCCACACCCTGAATGACATGACCGTATCCGAAAAAGAGACTCCAGACTGCCAGGCCAACCGCAATCCCGCCGAGATACTTTTCAAAGCGCACCAGAATAAAGGCGCGCTGGACCTCCTCTTTGATTCCCCCCACATAGATGCTGCTGATCACGAAGAACAGCAAATCCGTAGGGGTCTGAATCAGCTCGAGGAGCGGGTTGGTAGAAGAAACGTATTGGGGAAAGAAGGCACGGAAGACCAACCCGACCAGCAGCGTACAGCAGAAAAGCAGCGGGACAGCGAAAAGGCCGATCAGAAACTCCTTCCTGGGCCTGGATAGGCTCCATCCGATACTGCTCGCCGCTTCCCCTCTGACTCTCAACAGAAGAACAATCAGCAGGAGAGTGTAGGACGCCTCTAAAACCATGACTGCGAAAAGATAGCGCGTATCCTCGAGAAGCTGTTCCTGGGAAACACCGCTCAAGACGAACAGAACCGGAATGAAGAGATAGCCCGAAACTCCCACCAGCAGGATCTCGAAGAAGGCAAGAAGGCGCTCGAAAGGATGGGGTGAGCCGGAGAAAGAAGGAGTCTCGGTCAAATCAAGTGTCATAAGAACAGCATTCTAGTGTCTCAGGAGACCCTGGTGAAAGTCCTCGAAGGGCTCGACATCTCCGCCAGAAAATCGGGCAACCGTGGTACATACCCCGTGCCCAGGTAAAGCAGAACAATGTCGCGTGGTTCTCGCCGAATCTGTAAATGAACTTTCGATTCGGAAATCGACACTTCTTTCTTCTGCGCCGCTCAACCAAATGGAGTACATTCTGGCAGTCGATCCGAGCGGGCGGTAAAATTGAGGACAAAGAAAGATCCCGGGGGCGATTATCCTGATCAATGATAAACGACACCTGAAAAATAACGATATTCTCTAAATTGCGCGACTTAAAAGGTTTGAAATCATCTCTTCCCTTAATGGATAATCGCGTTTTAATTGCCGACGATCTGTCAATAGAATGGAGGATTTCATGCAGCTTGACAAGATTCGTGAACTCGGACTGGTGGGACTCACACTGCGTGATTACAACGACGAGTACGACGAATATGACGACTTAGAGGACGACGACTTCGACGACGAAGACTTTGACGATGACGACGACTTCGAGGATGACGACTTCGACGACGAAGACTTTGACGATGACGACGACTTCGAGGATGACGACTTCGACGACGAAGACTTTGATGAGGACGACGACTTCGACGACGAAGACTTTGACAACGAGTACTACAATTGAGGATCGTCGATCAGTGCAAAAATGATGTGCTGAAGAAACGACTTGCAATAGAAGCTGTCGGATCTTATCAAGATACCTTCTAAGTCCCTGCGTTTTCGGGTATTATGAGGAACAGTACCGACGCAGGGAGCGTCTATGGAATAGATCAGTTTTTCTTTCGGAGATTGGTGGTTCAACCGAAAGTTCGTTATTATTAAGTAGTTACAGAGAACTCCGAGCGATTCGTATATAGGTGATTCAAGAGAGAGAAGTAAGCCGATTTACTCAATACGCGCTCAAATTTGCTAGGAGGAGAGTATGGTTCTCACCAGAAGAATCGTCACAGCCTGTGTTGTGATGTTGTTGCTGGGGACCTTGGGGATGGCCCAAGGCACCAAAGAGAGGGTTAAACAGTTAACACCCACTCATAAAGGATCTACCGGACTTTTCAACCTGTTTGTAGCAGATACGTTGCGACAGGGTGAGTTCAGCATCGGATTGAATGTCAACAAATTCAATCGCGATCCCGGTGACCTGGACTTCACGATCTTTCCGGCCTCATTTACGGTCGGACTGCATGACCGAATCGAACTCTTCGGTTCGTATGAAGCCTACAAAAGGGGTCAATGCAGATCAGATCAGAGTTCATAAGATACTTCCCGGCGGGCCGGTCGTTCCCGCACAGGTTCCAAACGGAACTATTGCGTTCTACAACGACGCTCCATTTATGGATGTCGGTTTCGGCGATGGAAGTGGAGATCTCTGGGCTGGCGTGAAGTTCAACCTTTTGTCCGAGCGAATGGGCTCCCCGCTGAGTCTCGCAATTCAGCCAATCGCTCGCTTCCACCTGACCGATGATCGCGAGCACCTTGCTCGAGGATTGACGGCTGGAGCAACCGACTGGGGTTTTGATTTCGTGCTGTCCAAGGCATTCGGAAAAGGTGGCACGTTCACAGGTAACGCCGGCATGTTGGTTGCTGACGACATCCTCAACATCGACCGTCAGGATCGATTCAATTGGGGCGTCGGTATCGACGTTCCGCTTGGAACGAATGCAGTCCATGCGGTCGGTGAGATCCTGGGTAGCGTCTTCTACGGATCTCGCGATACGGGAGATTTAACCAACGTCCGCTCTCCTGTTGATGTGTATGCCGGATTGAGAACATTCCCCGCTCGCTGGCTTTCCATCTCGGGTGCTTACAACATCCATTTGAACAGGATGGATGGAGCTGTCCTGACCATCGAGGAGACCGATCGTCACGGCTTCTATGCCCAGGTCGCCCTGCAGCGGAAGATCAACGAGCCACCCACGGCCGAATGTGCTGCCGAGCAGACAACAGTGACCGAAGGTGACAGCGTAACGATTCGTACCACTGTCAATGACCCGGACGACGATACCCTGTCGATTACCTGGCAGGCCAGCGGTGGAAAGCTGGATCAGCAGGACGGAACAGCTGTCCTCGATACAACCGGTTTGGAACCCGGTCGATATTCGGTGAAGGCTGAAGTCAGCGATGGAGACAATGTCGCCAGTTGTTCGGCCGACATCACCGTCGAGAAGCGAAAGCTGCCACCGACTATTACCTGTCAGCCTTCCTCGGTCAGCGTCACTGAAGGTGATTCCGTCACGTTGAATGCTCAAGCTTCTGATCCCAACGATGACCCGCTGACCTACAGCTGGACCGTCAACGGCCAGTCGATAACCAACAATAGCCCGAGCTTCGAGTTCGGAACCGAAGGACGCTCACCAGGCCAGTACAAGGTCGAGGTTACTGTCACGGATGTTGACAATATGAGTGCTAGCTGTGAGTTCACTGTGACAGTTGAAGAGCGACCCAATCGGCCGCCCACCGTTTCACTCCAGGTGAACCCGACAGAGGTCTTTGCCGGTCAAACGGTCACGGCTACCGCCACGGCCAATGATCCGGACGGTGATTCACTGAACTACAGCTGGAGTGTTGACGGGCAGTCGCGGCCCGGTTCTGGCTCCCAGTTGACCATTGACACCAGCGGCATGACCGGTGGCAGTCACAGTGTCAGCGTAACCGTCAATGACGGTCGCGGTGGCACCGCCAGTGATACGCAGAGCTTCTCGGTTACCGAAAAGATCATCATTCCGGTTAACCGAATCGAGCCTGACAATAAGGCCAAAGCGCAACTTGATGAGATCGCGCTTAAGCTGCAGCAGAATCCGCAGCTACGGGCTCGGATCACCGGCCATACCGATGATCGCGGAAGCGAAGAGGCCAACCAGCGTGTCGGTCAGCGTCGTGCAGATGCGGCCAAGAACTACCTGGTGCAGCAGCACAACATCGACGAAAGTCGGATCGAAGCGACCAGTGCAGGCGAAAGCTCGCCAATCGGTGACAACACCACCGAAGAGGGTCGTCGCCAGAACCGTCGCGTCGAAGTTGAACTCTTCGTGCAGTAGCCGATAACACCGACTGGCGAACAAAGAATCGACTTTGTTCGCCAGTCTAGTCTGCTAAGATGAAAGGCGGTTGCGAGAATCCCCTTGCGGCCGCCTTTTTGTTGGTATGAAGAAGCGTTTCTTAACTCTCTTATCCCTGCTGTCTTTGAGTTCACTGCTCTATGGGGAACCTGACTTGATTCCTGTCGGCCCCTTCGGAGGTGACGTTCGCTCTCTAGCTGTCCACCCCGCCAATCCTTCAGTGGTTTTCCTGGGAACAGCAGACGGGCAAATTTTTCTTTCAGAAGACTTTGGAGGGGAGTGGAAGAAGCTGATCCCGGGGATAAATCGGCGCGAATTGGTCATCGACAGCCTCGAGTTTCATCCTGACGATCCCTCAACTCTCTACGCGGGAGGCTGGGAACTCAAGAGCAATCAGGGATATCTTTACCGTACCCGGGACTTGGGACAAACCTGGGAAAGCATTTCTCTCGGTCCGTTCCACAGCAGTGTTCGCGCCGTTGCCATTTCTCCGGTTGATCCCGATTTGATCGCCGTCGGCATAAACGAGGGAGTCATTATCAGCCAGGACGGAGGTCAATCATGGGATCGGATTACGAGGGGATATCGCAGTCTTTACAACGTCCATTCGCTGGCGTTTCATCCTCACGAAAGAGACACTCTCTTCGTTGGAACGTTCCGCCTGGCATGGAAGACGAGAAATCTCGGCAAAAGCTGGGAACCTATCCATGAAGGAATGTTCTGGGATAGTGACCTGTTCACTATTTTGATTCATCCCAAGACTCCTGACATCGTATTCGCAAGCGCCTGTTCGGGAATCTACAAATCAGAAAATGCCGGTACGAAATGGAGCCGCCTCCGAGAAGGACTTCCTGATGAAGCCAAGCGAGTCCGCACACTCCGGTTTGATCCGGCCGATCCCAATATTCTGTATGCTGGTACTACAGTCGGACTGTTTCGCACCTGGAACTCGGGAGCAAGCTGGGAGTCTCTTTTGGCCGATATCGTCATCAATGCGATTGTTGTTGATCCCCTCGATTCCTCGAGAATCCTGATCGGTACAGATGATGCCGGCGTTCTTATCTCGACTGACCGTGGAAGAACGTTTGAGCCTTCCAATCATGGATTTGTTCAGCGTCAGGTCCCCACAGTAGCGGTTGCCGGAAATGGAGAGATCTACGCCGGGATTACTCTAGACCGCCATCATGGTGGCTTTTTCGTGTCCCGTGATTCAGGCAAGACCTGGACAAAATACAATCAGGGATTGGGCACTGCGGTAGCCGGAATTCGCACCATTCTGCCTTCAGAGCACACAGAGAAGGTGTTTCTGGGAACCAGCCAGGGCGTGTTCTGGGGCGTACCGGAGCGTCAAGATTGGAAAAAGATCGAAGCAACCGGAAAGCTGGTGATTCTGGATCTTGCATTTGCTGATGCCGACGAGACCAGCATGTACCTGGCCACCAAACAGGGCCTCTACCATCTTGATACAGAGGGGCCCAAGCTACGTCAGGTCGAAATTCCAGTTTATGATCGTGAGTTCTATTCCGTCCTTCGCGACTCCGAGACAGACATGGTCTTCGTGGGAACGGATATGGGGGTCTTTCGATCAGATGATGAAGACAAGACCTGGACCATCAAAGTCAAAAACCTTCCTTATACCAGTGTCAAGGAACTTCAGAAGTTCGGAGACCGCCTTTTTGCCGGCACGCGAGACGGGCTGTTTTACTCCGATGATCTCGGCGAGAAGTGGCACAAGGCGGAAGGTGTTTTCCCGATTGAAATCGGTACCATCCAAGCTAACCTCAGAACACCAGGACAGATTTATGCCGCTGATGTGCTGGTAGGCTATCTCTTCATTAGCCACGATTGGGGCACCACCTGGGAGGCCTTGAATGTCAGAAATACGGTTTCCCGGATCTCATCTTTGGTCTTTTCGAGTCATTCAGGGAATCTTCTGGCAGGGACTGTGTCAGAAGGTGTCTTTCAAATTCTTCCTCCCAGCACCCAGGCCTCCCTCCAGTCTCTTGACTCCGAATAATCATCCACTGCGTTGCGAATCATCCTCCGGAATGATTCGGGTACCCGATAGAAAATCGTGTCCGCACCTGCGCAAAGGATCGAAGATACCCCACACAAGGCCGATACCGCTGAGTGCAACAGGTAGAAAAAACAGAACTCGAATCAGGATGGCCGATAATCGGATATCCTCGGGATCCGTCTCCGGCTCAGCCCCATCCCGAATGATGCGCAATTGAGTCAGGTACATTCCCGGTGTCTGTTGCGAGGTAGTCAAAAAGAACAGCGAGGTCAGAAAGAAAAGAAAGACCGAAATCAAGGCCGCCCATTCCAGGGAGTCGGCCATAAAAAAGTCAAAGCCGAGAATCCAGGAGGCTGAAAAAACGAATACGAATCCCGTCAGAACCGGAAGACAAAGGTCGATAATTCCGGAGAGAAATCTCGAGAAGAGAATCTCTTTGGAGACCTGCTCTCTATGCGAAACAGCGCCGTCGGTCTTCTCTTCCTCTAAGTCCTTCTGGGAAGGAAGAGGTTCGAGCTGTAAGGCCCCTTGTCGGGGCGAACTTCGAAGGCTCGATCGGGGAGGCATTCGGATCAGCGGTTTCTCAAACGTTGCCTGCCGGTCTCGACGTGAAACTTTCCTTTTGCTCTCCCCCAGAACCGCCTGCATTTTATCAGAGCTACCTTCCTCCACCAGCTTTCCTGACGAGATGGGAAGTTCCAGGCGACCCACTTTCTCTTTCTCTGGATCCCGCGTCGGCTGCTGTTCCACGCTCCTGTTGCGTTCCCACTCCTTCAGCCAATCAATATTCCTTCTGGGAGCATCAGCCGGCAATTCCTCGAAATCGAGAATCTTCTTTTTTGAGCTGTCGACATCTCCGCCCAACTGGGGTGACAAACTAGCCTCGGACTTAAACCCACATCGGGGACAGTAATCTTTTAGGAGCGGAACACGACAGTGGGGGCAAAGCACGCTGTCATCTTAACATAGCCCTACTGGCTTTTCTCTGCTGGTTCCCCTAGATTCCTCAACAGCTGATCCACTTCTGCGGCATCCAGCTTTTGAATCTTCTCGAGTCGTTGGGAGATGGCAAGTAACTCAGATTTGTACCTATCCTTCCAACCTCCTGCCTGCGCCTGTTGGAAGGCGTCGTCGAAGGCTTTCTCAATCTTAGACGCAGGGTAATCAGGGGGAGCTTTCTGGATCACCGTATGCGCCACTACGACGTGGATCAGCTCCAGGCTATAGCTCTTCAGCAGCCACATGGCTGACAGGAAGAACAATAGCAGTGCGGCCAGAACGATGTACGTGCTCTTCTTCATTCTGCTCCTCCGCTGTCAACTTCCGGCGCAGTGCTCCCGAGCCGATATCCGGTCCATTTTGCCATTTTCCCCTACCACCACAAGTGAATTCCCACTAGAATCGAACTTCATGGCCATCGCCGTTTGCCTTATCAGCGGAGGATTGGATTCATGCGTGGCCGCAGCAGAGGCACACGAAGTCGGCCACACTCTTGCTTTCCTGCACGTGAGCTACGGTCAAAGGACAGAACGGCGAGAGAAGGAGGCATTTCGTGCCCTTTGCGACTTTTATCGAGTCTCCCACCAACTGGTGGTAAAGATCGATTACTTCAGAAAGATCGGAGGCTCGGCTTTGACCGATCCCAATATTGCCCTCCCGGGTGGAGATCTGGACCGCATGGATGTGCCGCTTTCTTACGTTCCGTTTAGAAATGCCAATCTTCTTTCTATTGCCACCAGCTGGGCAGAGATCTTGAAGGGGAACTTCATCTATATCGGGGCAGTCGAGGAGGATAGCTCTGGATATCCGGATTGCCGAGCCGTCTTCTTCGATCGTTTCAATGACGTTATTCGGGAAGGTACCCGACCAGAAACTAGAATCGAGATCGTTACCCCCCTGATTCGGATGCGGAAAGTAGAAATCGTGCAGCGTGGAATTGAGCTTGGAGCACCTCTGGAATTGACCTGGTCGTGTTATCAGGATAACGATGTTGCGTGCGGGCGCTGTGACAGTTGCTTGTTGAGGCTGCGGGGATTCAGAGAGGCCGGCGCGTCAGATCCGTTGCCCTACCGGTCGCTTTGACGCCCATCTCATACGTTTGTTCTTGGTTCTGGGGGAATACAAGTGTTTCGTCAGAGTCGGAGCTCCACAGAATCGCCCTTTCTGAGCGCTTGTCGCATTTTTGATCCTCTATCCGGTATTCTGACCCTTCTAATTGACTTCTTTATTCGCTGCCTATAGAAATGTGCTTATTTAAAGGGAGAACTAAAAGCTATGTGGAAAAAACCAGAGATTGAAACCCCAGAACCTACCCCTGCGACTCACGCCGGTCCGGTGACATCGACTCAGCCAGCCGACAAGTCGGTGCTCGGTTCTTCTCTGAAGATCAAAGGCGACCTCAGCGGCACCGAAGATCTGGTCATTCAGGGCCTGGTCGAAGGAAAAGTAGACTTGAAAAAGAACAGCGTTACCGTGGGAAAGAACGGGCGCGTTCGCGCAGACATCTATGCAGAAAGCATTTATGTCGAAGGGGAAGTTCAAGGCAACCTTTATGGTAGCGAGAAGGTCGTGATCCGGAAATCGGGGAACGTGCGCGGCAACATTAAGGGCCCGCGGGTTAATCTGGAGGACGGCGCTCGCTTCAAGGGGAGTATTGACATGGACGGGGGGCAGGAACAAACCGAGGCGGCAGCTTCTTCACGCAGCAAGGATCAGGGCGAGCAAAAGCAATCTGCAGTAGCTTCAGGCGGATCCGATTCTAAAGCACAAAGCTCTAAAGGAGAGGAAAAGCCCTCTCTGGGGTTTAAAGTGGGGTCTTCTTCGTCGAAGCCGTGATAGTCTAGAACGATGATCCGCTGGTTTGGCTCTCGGGCTCCTAAAGAAGTACAAAGACAGAATAAACCACCTGAGAGCCAAACGAGCGTACATACGTCGCTGGCTTTCAATGTTGTTTACCACCAGCTTCGAAAAGATCGAAAGTTCCACGTCCTTGACCTGGGATCTGCGTGTAAACAGAACATCGACTTTTTCGCTCAGTTTCCCTGCAAAGTCTACATAGAAGACCTTTACGATACCCTCGCCTCGTTCGACTATCTTTCGCCCGAGGATGGTTTCTCCTATGAGCGAATCTTTGATTATTTGCTCCCTTATCGAAACGATACCCATTTTGACCTCATACTGGCCTGGGACCTCTTCAACTATCTCGATCGTGAGCAGTTTCACCACCTGGTCCGTCATCTCCGGAAATTTTCCAGGAAAGGGACTGTTATTTTCAGCCTCATATCAACCCTGAAGCATCTTCCAGAGAAACCGATTCAGTTTCGAATTCTCGATTCCGAGAGACTCCTCTATGAAACGCGCTCGACCGTCCTAAGAGCCTGTCCGCGTTACCAGCAGACCGACCTCGACCATATCCTGAACGGTTTCAGAACCTGCAACTCTTTCCTCCTAAGAAACGGCTTCAAGGAATATCTTTTCCTATCGGAATAGCGGCGGTCCTGTTGCCGGTCTTACAGTCGTCGGCCGAGTTCTGGACCCACCGTGGCAGCTGGACGCGATTTATGTAAAATGAGGACTACCATGCGTATACCCCGTAAGTACCTGGTTTTCCCCGGCTTCCTCCTGATCACCTTGATTTCGGCTCTATACTTTTCAGATCCGGCCGGTGCTCAGTCGGACCTCGAGTTGGCACGCCAGATTGTCGAACACAATAATCGAGGTGTAGCTTTAATGGATCAGTACAGGTTCAAGGAGGCCGCTGCCGAGTTCACACGAATACTGGAGCTCGATCCAGGAGTCGCCACTGCCATGATCAATCTAGGGATAGCGCAGTATTACGACCAGGAATACGGACCGGCAGAAGAAACGCTGAAAAAGGCCCTTCAAATTCAACCGGACGAACCCAATGCCCGCTACGTCCTCGGGCTGATCTACCGCAACCAGGACCGCATACCGGAAGCGATTGCTGAGTTCGAAGCGGTGAATAAGCAGGCACCTGACGACCCGTCGACCAACTACTTTCTGGGCCGACTCCATATGCAAGAACGCGACTATGACAAAGCGCTCGAGCTTTTTAGAAAAGTTATCGAGCGTGAACCCTATAACGCCTCGGCTCACTACAATCTGGCAACCGCCCTGACCAGGGCCGGAAGAGCTGAAGAGGGTCGCCGCGAAATGGAGGAGTTCCGGCGTCTTCAGGATCTTTTTGGAAGCACCACAGTTGGTCTGCAATACCTGGAACAAGGGCGGTTTGCTGAGGCTATACCTCACATCCCGGACCGCTTCTTACCGGTCTCCGACTTCGCTCAACCCGCTCCCATCGAGGTACGCTTCAGGGAGGTTGCTGAGAATGTCGGCCTGAACTTTGTCCATTCCGGACCAGGAAAAGCTCCTCTGTCAGCTGAGTCACTGCAGGAGTTGGAAGAAAATATCGTTCCCTTCGTAGGATCCGGTGCGGCTTTTGCCGATTTTAACCGAGACGGTTGGCTCGATCTTTTTATGGCGGATGCCGTACCCGAGGCGAGTGGACGACTCTATCGCAACGACAAGGGGAATTTCATCGATGTAACCGAACAGTCTGGAGTGCAATTCGAAGGCCCTACCATGCAAGCCCTGTGGGGCGATTACGACAATGACGGCTATCCCGATCTCTATCTTCTCAACTACGGAAGAAATCGGCTTTACCACAATCTTCAAAATGGCAGTTTCGAAGATGTTACGGATCGGGCGGGTGTAGGAGGCGAGAATTCCTGGAGCATGACCGGGGCATTCGTGGACTATGACCATGATGGTGACCTCGACATCCTGATAGGTAACTTCAGCGAACCTTCTCGAATTGTCAGTTTTCCGGTCAAGATCCCCGATCAATTGCCGGGTGCTCCCAACGTTCTCTATCAGAATGACGGCAACGGATCCTTTACCGATACTTCCCAATCATCTGGCCTGGCAGCAGGTCAACGCAGGACGACCGCCCTCTTTCCGAGTGACTTCGACAACAGTCGCGATGTGGATTTCTATGTGGTACACGAAGGTACCGGCAATCAGCTTTTCAGCAACCGGCGAGATCGAACTTTCGAAGACATCGCATCAACTGCAGGACTGGTTGGGGGCGGCACAGGTATCGGTGGGGCAGTTGCAGATTTCAACCACGATGGCTGGATGGACCTGGCTCTTCCATCGCTACGGCCCAATAACAGCCTGATGGTAGAGAATCGGGGTAACAACAATTATCAGCGGGTTTCTCTCCTGGAAGATCTTAAGAGCCTGACGTCATCCGGCTTTCAAAGCATCCAGTTCTTGGACTACGACAATGACGGCGATCTCGATCTCTTGCTGATATCTTCAGTGATTTTTTCCGCGGCAGGGGAACAGCAGAACTTTTTCCTGCTCGAGAACCGAAACGGACGTTTTCACGACGTCTCAGAGAAAACAGGTTTAAGCCAGTATCGGGGCTTGCCCGTGCGCGGTGTAGCCGTGGTCGATTTCGACAATGATGGGGACCTGGATATTCTGGTCACTTTGAATGGAAAGAAACCTCTGCTCCTCGAAAATGACGGAGGCAACAAGAATAACTGGATTCAGGTGGCCGTCAGGGGAGTCAACAGCAATCACTCCGGAATTGGCGTTAAGGCTGAATTAAAGAGCGGACGCCTGTATCAGAAGGCGGAGTTGACGGGAGGACACGGCTTTTTGAGCCACGCTTCGCCGTTCCTTCATTTCGGACTGGGGCAGCACGACCGCGTTGATGTGATTCGGCTGCTCTGGCCCAACGGAGTCCTGCAGTCTGAAATAGACCACCCCGTTAATCAAAAAATCGAGATTGCAGAACTCGATCGCAAAGGAACGAGCTGTCCGATTCTCTATGTGTGGAATGGAGAGACATATGTTTTCCAGACCGACTTCCTGGGAGGAAGCGCCTACGGCAGCCTGCTAAAGCCTGGAGTTTATAATTATCCGGACACTGACGAGTACATAAAACTCAACCCTGACGATGTCGCCGATCAGGACGGTTTTGTATCCATCAGCATGAACAACCAGTTGGAAGAGGTCATTCTCTTCGACCAGGTCGAGCTGTTGGTGGTAGATCATCCCGAAGAAACAGCTGTCTTTCCCGATGAAAAGCTATTGCCCGGGCCTCCTTATCAGCCCTTCCGACTCTTCACAGTCTCTAATCTCCGTTCGCCGCGGTCGGCAGTCGACGATACCGGAGCTGATGTCCTGACTGAAATCCTCGAGATCGACCGCCATTATCCTGAGAATTTCGAGAAGCGTCCTTTCAAGGGCTATTCCAATCTTCATCACTTACAGCTCGATCTTGGTCCTGTTGGAGACCGTAGCTCGGTCCTTCTTCTGCATGCATGGATCGACTATGCCGACAGCAGCAGCAATCTAGCCGCCTCGCAAGCTGAAATAGATTTGATTCCTCCCTATTTGCAGGTTCGAGATAAAGAGGGAGAATGGGTTACTGTAATCGAGCGAATGGGCTTTCCGGCCGGACTTCCCAAAACAATGACGGTCGACCTTGACGGCGTATTCCTCTCTGATTCGAGGGAAATCCGAATCGTCACGAATATGAACATATACTGGGACCAGGTCCTTGTCGGCGATTGTTCTTTCTCGACTCCAAGCCGTGTCCTTCGACTCCCAGTAGCTCAAGCTGAGCTTGGCTTCAAAGGCTTCCCAATGCACTACAGCCCTGATGGCCGATCGCCAAAGATCTATGACTACGACCGAGCGTCGCCGACTGCCGAATGGAAAGTCCACGTTGGCGCGTATACCCGATACGGAGATGTCCGGCCTTTGTTAACAGAGAAAGATGATCTTTTTGTAGTGACTCGCTCCGGAGATGAAATTCGTATCTCCTTTGACGTCTCCGACCTTCCGCCTCTTCCAGAAGGATGGCGGCGAGACTACATCGTCTATGCTGATGGCTTCGGAAAAGATATGGATCCAAACTCGGCGGCGCCTCATTTCGTGGGCCCCCTTCCCTTTCACGGAATGCCATCCTTTCCATATTCTGAGGGTGAGAGTTACGTCTCCTCGCCTGAACGGAGAGAATACCTGGAAAAGTGGAATACCAGGATTGTCGAAGAAGCAGTGCCTTCCCTCGAGGAAGCTTTGAACGTCTTTTCGCTTGAAAAAGCCGCGAATTTGAAAAGGAGAACTACCGGCGAGTGAAAGGAATCGAAGGAAAGAGACTTCAATCTTATTCGAAACTTCAAGAGCTTGCCAGTATAATGCCCGGTCATGACGCCTCTAATTGCGATGGTTCTCTGCTTCGCCACCTATCTGGCCGGGTATCATCTTTATGCTCGATATCTGGCTCGCAAGGCTTTCAAGCTGGACCCGAACGCTTCAACACCGGCACATGACCTGTACGACGGAATCGACTACGTTCCCACCAACCGATACGTCTTGTTCGGCCACCACTATGCATCAATAGCGGGCCTTTCCCCCATGCTGGGTCCGGCCATCGCAGTGATCTGGGGCTGGGTTCCCGCCATGCTGTGGGTGGTCCTCGGGACACTGTTTATCGGAGCCGTCCACGACTTCGGCGCACTGGTGCTCTCAATGCGTTCCCGCGGAATGTCGGTTGGCAAGGTGGCGGAAGATATTATCGGCAAGAGAGCGAAATCGCTCTTCCATATCCTGATCTTCTTTCTGGTTGCTCTTGCGATGGGCGTCTTTGTTCAGGTCTGTTCGACGCTCTTTACCACTGCCTACCACCCCGAAGCAATATATCCGACAGTGACGATCCTGCTCCTCGCTATTATAGTCGGCTGGGCGGTATACAAGCGCAGTGTCTCGATCGCAAAGGTCACGCTGATTGCTTTCTTTATCATGCTTTTCAGTGTCTGGCTGAGCCTGAGACTCCCAGTCTTGATCCTGGACACATCGAGCTGGAGCGTGCTGCTTCTTCTATATGCGCTGGTTGCTTCGGTTATTCCAGTTTGGCTTCTGCTCCAGCCGCGCGACTACATCAATTCACTGCTGCTCTACCTCGGGCTGCTAGGGATCTTCCTGGGAGTGATTGTGCTACAACCGGAGTTTGCAGCTCCCGCACTTCAAACCAATCCCGAAGGCGCACCTCCGATGTTCCCTTTCGTTTTTATTGTGATAGCGTGTGGTGCTATTTCTGGTTTTCACGGACTGGTTTCGTCGGGGACGACATCCAAACAGATCAATCGTGAGACCGACGCCACTTTTATTGGGTACGGAGGGATGATCGGAGAGTCGCTGCTGGGCCTTGCTTCCGTTCTCGCCTGCACAGCCGGATTTCTGACCCGAGACTTGTGGATGGAGCATTATCAATCCTGGGACGTCGCAGCGGGCCTCGGACCCAATATGAAGGCCTTCATTGACGGTTCCGGTCTTTTCATCCATCAACTCGGCATCCCGCTGGACGTAGCTCAAAGCTTCGTTGCACTCGTAGCGATTTCGTTTGCCCTCACCACTCTCGATTCGGCCACCAGGCTATTGCGTTACAACATTTCCGAGATCAGCGAAACTCTGCGGACGCCCGCTCTTTCGAATCGTTATCTGAGTTCTTTTCTGGCCGTAGTGGCAATTGGTTTCTTCGCGTTCTACAAAATCCAGGGGCAACCTGCCGGGCTGGCCCTCTGGCAATTGTTTGGGACGACCAACCAGGTACTCGGAGGTCTGACCCTTCTCTCCATCACTCTCTATTTAATGCAACGAGGCCGTTCCTACTGGGCAACCGCGATCCCGATGGTTTTCATGCTCGTCACTACTTTTGTGGCGATGGTGATCAAATTGGGAGACTTCTGGGAACTGAATGCGGTCCTGCTCCTGGTTCTCGGCGGAGCCATTCTTTTATTATCGGTCTGGCTCACAATCGAGGCGGTTATCAAAGTTCGAGCCTTTCTTACTACCCAGGAGCAGGCCGAATCGATTGAATCCACACCATGAATCCTGAAGACCTGAAAGTTGTTTTTTTGGATATCGGAGAGGTACTGATCGGCCTCGACGTCGATCGACCTATACGGCAAATCTGTCATCGAAGCGGACTATCTCGGGAGGAGATCGAACGGAGGCTGGTTGAAACTGCAGTTGTTCGTGAATACGAAAGTGGACATTTATCTACAGACGAGTTCCGCTCGCAGCTGAGCGAGGTTTTCAACCTCGAGCACTCCGACGAGGAGTTTGAATCGATCTGGCAAAGCCTTTTTGTCCTGGAGAATCCGGATGGACATTACCTGTCTCCAGCGCTTTTTCGCCAGCTGGCAAGGCAGTTCAGGCTGATTGCCGTTTCGAACACGAACGAGCTGCATTTCAGCTATCTGCAGAGGGTGTGCCCACTGGTCAATCAGTTCGATGAACTGGTCCTTTCGTATGAGGTCAGAAGCATGAAGCCGGAAGAGGTGATTTACATGAAAGCTTTGGAAAAAGCGAGCTGCCCTCCTGGTGAAACCCTGTTTGTGGACGACAGACCTGAGAATATTGCCGCCGCC
>Ga0079224_100003704_pt1 | contig 19411 bp, 16 predicted proteins | sample Stecom2015_FD_80414 | JGI IMG/M metagenome (GOLD analysis project Ga0079224, IMG submission 80414) | Agricultural soil microbial communities from Utah to study Nitrogen management - Steer compost 2015 | ecosystem: Environmental > Terrestrial > Soil > Agricultural land | place: USA: Utah... | reverse complement strand
TTTTTTTTGCCCATTTTTCCATTCTCGTTATTCGTATGGCATTTGTCCGTTTTTTGGATGGCAACAAATGATTGCCTGCGATGTAGCTGACCAGCGCGGCATCGGGCGGTGCGGCCGCCTCGATCTACAACGCCAGCTAACAGGATCGTATAGGAGCAATTTCATTCGTCGATGCTCGGGCGCGTATTTCCGATGGATTTCCGTATTGCTCATCTGCCTTCGATGATCGGACTCGTCAGCGCTGGTTTTTAGGCGGACTCGATTGGTATTACCCAAACCTTTGTTATCTCTTAGGAAGCGTCATCGCCGTAATCGGATCGCCTAGTTTTTCGTCCCCGTGCTGATACGACTGGGTAGACTCGTACCCCAACCGCCGACATCCGTAGAATCAAGGATGAAGCATTGCCCCAAAAGCATTTGTCGCGATATCAGACCCCCAACATCCGGGCAACCATTAGCAGGCCTGCAATGGTTACGGAATCCGTAATCTCTCCTCGCATGACCATGTCCACGGCTTCGCGTAATGGCAGTTTGCGAACCGCAAGTTCCTCCGTTTCTTCGGGATGGCTTTCTCCTGGTGTTAGCCCTTGTGCAAGGTAGATAAAACCTTCCTCGTCGGTGACGGAGTTGGATGTGTGGATCCGCCCTACGAACTGCCAATCTAGCGCCGTCAGCCCGGTCTCCTCCTTCAGCTCCCGCTGGGCAGCCTCGAGCAAATCCTGTCCCAGCGGGCAGCCGCCCTCGGGTATTTCCCAGGAGTATTCGTCTAGCGTATAGCGATACTGCCCCACGAGATAGACATTGCCTTCCTCGTCAATGGGTACCACGCCCATCGCCTTGTTCTTAAACCCGACCACGCCGTATATACCGGGTGCGCCGCCGGGCGTGATGACATCGCGGTGCTCTACCCGAATCCATGGATTCTCATAAGCGACCCGCGTGGAACGAGTTTCCCAATTGGATTCAGCGCGCGGATTAATCGGCTCGGTTTGCATTTTTGGTGACTAAATACAAGTTACTTCCCAGCTCTTTGACCAAGAGGCCTGCGGTGCCAGGGCGAGGATACCTTCCTTATTCGTCAATTCCTGATTATGGTTGATTCCATCGGCGATGCCTTGCCAGGGTTCCAGACAGACAAAGTCGGCGCCGGGAACCGCCCAAATCCCAAAGAACGGAAAATCATCGTATACGAATTCGATGCCCCGCTCGGTTTTGTCGCTGGCGAGCTTGATCCGCCTGCTTTTCAAATCTTTCATCACTAGGGCGTCTGATGAAAAGAGATCAGGAGACAAGGAAAGCCTATTGTTGCGCAGCGGGATATCGACCACTTGATCGGATATTAAATTTCCGGATAGCACGTGGCGATGTAAAACCTCATCGTCTGCAAATTCCAGATGGTAGCTATCATACGGGGCCTGGGGCTCCTGCTCACCTACCGCAAATGCGGGGTGCGCGCCTAGGCTAAACCAGAGCGTTTCAATCAGATCGGGATTGAACACTTCATACTGACAAACCAACGAATTGCCTTTTAGCCGATACCTGATCGACAATCGGAAATGAAACGGATAGCTTTCCTGGGTCTTGGGCGTATCATGCAATACGAATACGGCTTCCGTACCGGACAGTCGGGTTTCCTCAAATTCCAGATCGCGGGCAAATCCGTGTCGGGTCATGGAATAAGAACGGCCCCTATAGCGATACGTATCGTCCTTTAACCCTCCGACGAACGGGAAAAGTACGGGGCTGGTCTTCCCCCAATACGCCGAATCGCCACTCCACATGTACTCATGGTAGTTTGTCTTGGAACGGAGGCTGCGAAGCTCTGCCCCCGATCTATTGATATCCGCGATAAGATGGGTGTTCTCGAGAATCATACAGTTTCGGTTTTCAGTGCAAAGATACCCAATAACTAAGAACTCCCGATACGGTACGTTCCAAAAGAAAGGGTTGCTTCGTATGGAAGCAACCCTCTTATATGGAAACGCTAACGCTATTTTATTCGTCGACCTCGATGATGACAAAGACATCTTCGTTGTCTTTCTTCATCTGGTAGCGCTCCCGGGCGATGCGCTGCACGGCTTCGGGATCGGAGTGAATGTCATTTACCGTCTTGTTGATTATCTCCATTTCCTTGACGTAGAAATCCCGTTGTGCTTCCAATTCCTTCAGTTCGGAATAGTAGCCGTATTGGGTCGTCACGTCGTGGCGGTCGAAAAACAACATCCATACGACAAAGGCCACCGTAGCGATGATGTATTTGTTGCGGATGGCAGACAGTAAACGCTCCATAGTCACAAAGTTAAGCCAAATTTCCGCACATTCGCAAGCGAAATCGTCGACTTAGACAAAAACGCTCTTTATAGCGTCTAAGTCCTACTTCTTGACGAATTTAAAATTGCGTCCCGGGAATTTCGCGTTGCTTCCCAACTCCTCTTCAATGCGGATCAGTTGGTTGTATTTCGCGATCCGGTCGGAACGAGATGCCGAGCCCGTCTTGATTTGGCCGGTATTCAGTGCCACAGCCAAGTCAGCAATCGTGTAGTCTTCGGTTTCGCCGCTGCGGTGGCTCATTACGGAAGTATAGCCGTTGTTGTGCGCCAAGGATACGGCGTCAATCGTCTCGGAAAGCGAGCCAATTTGATTAACCTTCACCAAGATTGAGTTAGCCGTGCCCTTCTGGATACCTTCGGCCAACCGTACTGAGTTCGTCACGAATAAATCGTCGCCTACCAATTGGACATGGTCGCCCACAGCGTCTGTCAACGACTTCCATGCACCCCAATCGTCCTCGTCGAATCCGTCTTCAATTGAAATGATAGGATATTTTTTTGTCCATTCTATCCAGTAGTCGACCAATTCCTCCGAGGAGAAGGCGCGTGAATCGGACTTTTTAAAGATGTATTGTTTCTTTTCGGCATCATAGAATTCGGAAGCCGCGGCGTCCATAGCGATGTAAACATCGTCGCCGGGCTTGTAGCCTGCCGATTCGATCGCCGTCAACACGGTTTCGATGGCTTCCTCGTTTGAGCCGATATTGGGCGCAAAACCGCCTTCGTCACCTACGTTGGTTGAGTAGCCTTTTTTCTTCAAGACGTCTTTCAGGTGATGGAAAATCTCCACGCCCATACGCAGTGACTCGGAGAACGTGTCCGCACCGACGGGCATGACCATAAACTCCTGAAAGTCGATTTTGTTGTCTGCGTGTGCACCGCCGTTGAGGATATTCATCATGGGAATCGGCAACACATTGGCGTTCACGCCACCGACATAACGGTATAGTGGCTGGCGGCTTTCCTGGGCGGCCGCCTTGGCTACGGCGAGCGAAACGCCCAAAATCGCGTTAGCTCCGATGTTGGCCTTGTTGCTACTGCCATCGATGTCATTCATCAGCTTGTCAATGGCGTTTTGCTCAAATACGTCCACGCCTTCCAGCTCCTTGGCCAGCTTATCGTTTACGTTTTTCACTGCTGTTTCAACGCCCTTGCCCATGTAGGTATTGCCTCCGTCGCGGAGTTCCACGGCTTCGTATTTGCCGGTTGACGCACCCGACGGTACGGCCGCACGGCCTACGAATCCATTCTCAGTGGTTACATCTACCTCGACGGTAGGATTGCCGCGCGAATCCAGTATCTGCCGCGCATGTACATCGATAATTAAACTCATATTTGTCTTATATATAGCTTTTCTGTGCTGATTTTGCCGCTTTCCGGGTGTCAAAGGTACACCTCCGAAATGAAGTAGGCAAATATACTAATTATTCGCAAAAATATGTCCCTAGCCCGACAGCTACCGGACATTTCCTACCCTAGCATGGCGACAAACTCGTCAAACAGGTAGCGTGAGTCGTGCGGACCCGGCGAAGACTCGGGATGATACTGCACCGAAAACGCTTTTTTGCCCCTAACACGGATTCCTTCGATCGAGTGGTCGTTCAGATTGATGTGGGTGGGCTCTACCTTGGTAGACTTCTCGATATCCTCTGCCACCACGCCAAACCCGTGGTTCTGGCTGGTGATTTCGCACCTGTCAAGGATAATATTCTTAACAGGATGGTTGATGCCCCGATGGCCGTTTAACATCTTCTTAGTGCGAATGCCATTGGCCAGCGCCAGCAACTGGTGCCCCAGACAGATTCCAAACAGTGGCTTATCGGCTTCCAGAACCGCCTGCACGGTCTCTATCGCATAATCCATGGCCGCAGGATCGCCGGGGCCATTCGAAATAAAGTACCCATGCGGGTTCCACTGTTCCATTTCGGCAAAGGACGTCTTGGCCGGAAACACTTGGATATAGACCTCCCGCGCGTCAAAGTTGCGCAAGATGTTCCGCTTTATACCTAAATCCAATGCGGCGATGCGTTTGGGCGCGTCCTCGCTGCCATAAAAATAGGGTTGCCGTGTTGTCACCCGCGACGAAAGCTCCAGGCCAGCCATCGACGGCACGTCTTGCAGCTGCCCACGTAGCGACTCTACGTCGAGGTTTTCCGAGGAAATGATCGCGTTCATCGCCCCTTTGTTACGGATATGGCGCACGAGCGAACGCGTGTCGATATCCGAGATGCCTACCACTTGCTCCTCTTCAAAGTAGTGCTGGATGGATTGGTCCGCCATGGACCGGCTAAACCCGACGTTGAAGTTCTTGCAGACCAAGCCGGCGATCTGGATCTTATCGGATTCGCCCTCGGCCGATGCGATCCCATAATTGCCGATGTGGGCGTTGGTGGTCACCATGATCTGGCCGTAGTAAGACGGATCGGTAAATATCTCCTGATAACCCGTGGTTCCGGTATTAAAACAGATCTCGCCGGTTGTCGTGCCAATTTTTCCGGTAGCCTTGCCGTGGTAGACGGTGCCGTCCGCCAGCAATAAGATCGCAGGCCGTGTACTGTAATTTGTCATTCGTTATAGATAGCTATTGTTTTAATGGAAAGAAAAGAGACGGTGTTGGGAACCCCTCCCCGCCGGCCAGCGATCTGTGCGGCCATAAAAAAAGCCCTTAAACGGGCTATGCAATACAAAATTAAACCAGCGACGCCGTTTGAGGGCGAGGCAATCGATAAGGGCTCGGTTTGCGCGGCCTCGTATAAACCGGGCAAGCTGTCGAAATGAAGATGGTCAAGGTTCCGGTTTCCCGCTGCTTGCCCTTTCTTCACGGCGAAGTATAAAACTTCAAATTTCACGAGGGACAAAGATACGAATAAGATTTTTTTACACGAAAGGATTTTTTATTCCCCTTACCGGAAAGTCACACCTGGGCTACGGAAGACCTACTAATCTCACGCGTACCGCGCGTCCGTCGACGGCGCTAATTTTCACACTTCACAAATCCCACCCTATTGTTGTCGCTGGGTACGATACTAAAACAATTATTCTGCCGTTACTATAGCGACATCTTCCCTGAAAAGCACATTCCCTTATGGTATTGAATTTCAGCCGTTAACAGATTGCAATTTACCCGTAAATGGAGGTTTTCCATTCATTTCCCGACATTTTATTTTTTGTCGGCAAAAAATCGGATTTGGCCCAAAAGATGTCAGCTTTTTTGGTTAATTTTGCACATTCTTTACAAAGCACTATATTCTAACTTGACCAAATGGGGTTATTTAATTGGTTCACACGAGAGGTCGCTATCGATCTAGGCACGGCAAACACGCTAATCATTCATAACGACAAGGTGGTCGTCGACGAGCCTTCTATCGTGGCGTTTGACCGTACTACGAATAAAGTTATTGCAATCGGCCGTCAGGCCATGCAAATGGAAGGCAAGACCCACGACAACATCCGGACCGTTCGTCCATTGAAGGATGGGGTTATTGCCGATTTCAATGCGGCGGAACACATGATCCGTGGCATGATCAAGATGGTTAATAATGGCAAAGGCTGGTTTTTCCCGTCACTGCGGATGGTGATCTGCATACCCTCGGGGATAACGGAGGTGGAGAAGCGCGCAGTGCGCGACTCGGCCGAGATTGCCGGCGCCAAGGAAGTATACCTCATCCACGAACCGATGGCCGCTGCGGTAGGTATCGGCATAGACGTGGAAGAACCCATGGGCAACATGGTCATCGATATCGGTGGCGGCACTACCGAAATCGCCGTCATCGCACTCTCTGGCATCGTTTGTGACCAGTCGATCCGCGTAGCGGGCGACAACTTCGACTCCGATATCATCCAATACATTCGTCGGCAGCACAACATCATGATTGGCGAACGTACGGCAGAAAAAATCAAGATCGAGGTGGGATCAGCGTTACCTGAATTGCAAGATCCACCAGACGATTTCGCGGTACAGGGACGGGACTTGATGACGGGCGTGCCCAAACAAATCACCGTTTCGTATACGGAGATCGCACACTGTCTCGACAAGTCGATTTCGAAAATCGAAGAAGCGATATTGAAGGCATTGGAGATCACGCCTCCCGAGCTTTCTGCTGACATCTATCAGACGGGTATTTACTTGACCGGCGGCGGGGCGCTACTCCGCGGGCTTGACAAGCGGGTGCAGGCCAAAACCAAACTGCCGGTACACGTAGCTGAAGACCCATTGCGCGCGGTGGTTCGCGGGACGGGCATTTCGCTGAAAAACGTAGGGAATTACAAGTTCCTGATGCAGTAGGCGCAGAGGGGCGGGTAAGCCATGGCAGCATGGCGGGTATGAAAACTCAAAAACAGGATGCCGTCGCCTAGGCGAGGGCACGAACACATGCATGAAGAACCTTTGGATCCTTCTTTCGAAATATAATGCTTTCTTCCTCTTCGTGCTGTTTTTTGGCATTTCATTCTACCTGCTTGTCCAAAACAACTCGTTCCAGCGCGCCAGCTCAATCAATTCGTCGAACGCCGTCGTGGGCACGCTTTACGAACGGGTCAACGCCTGGAAAAGCTTCCTCAGCCTGCGCGAGGCCAACACCGAGCTGGCTGAAGAGAACGCGGCACTAAGACGCCAGCTCCAAATGCTGATCCAGAGTGACTCGACCCTGACCGAGGCCGTGCCGGACTCGCTAGGCGAGGTCCAATATAGCTATTTGGTAGCCAACGTGATCAACAACAGCATTAACCAGAAGAACAACTACCTTACCATCAACAAAGGCCACGCAGACGGGGTGCGCAAGGGCATGGGCGTTATTTCGCCCAATGGCGTGGTGGGTATCGTGCTTAACGTGTCCACGCACTTCGCCACTATCCAGTCCGTACTGCACAGCGATACGCGCATTAGCGCGGCACTGGAAAATAGCGGGGCCTTTGGGTCGCTGGTGTGGGGCGACAACATCGACGCGCGCTATGGCGTACTGCGCGACATACCCAACCACGTAGAAGTGGAGGTAGGCGAACGGGTGTACACGTCGGGATTTTCCCTGTTTCCGCCCGGTATACAGGTGGGTAAGGTATCCGAAACCGGACTGGCCGGCGGAGAAAGCTTCCTAGATATTAAACTGGAACTAAGCACCAATTTTCACAACATACAGCACGTATACGTCGTGCTCGACTCTTTCGTAGACGAACGCGAACAACTAGAAGACAGTACGAGAGACGATGGCTAAGCTTTTATTATACAACACGCTTCGCTTTGTCGTGCTCATTGGCATGCAGGTTTTCCTGTTTAAAAACATTGGGTACTACAACCTCGCCTCCCCGTTTCCGTACGTCCTGTTTATCTTGCTTCTACCTATCGGGATACCCAATTTCGCGCTGTTCGGCTTGGCGTTCCTTACCGGAGTCACGGTTGATGCGTTTTACGACACCCTGGGAGCTCATGCTGCGGCGAGCGTGGCACTCGCGTGGGTGCGGACGGTTTTCCTAGGCATTACGCTCGAGGCCGACAACCATGAGAAGAACGCGACGCCGATGCTAGGCGAAGTATCCTTCCGGTGGTTTTTTCCGTACCTGTGGGTGACCATACTGGCCCATCATATCGTATTATTTATCCTCGAGACCTTCTCCTTCGCCCAGTTCCACTACACGCTGCTCGGTATAGCCATAAGTTGTATCTTTACCGTGCTGGTTATTTTATTGTTCAGCTTGGTGTTTTACCGGAAAAAAAGACGTTAACGAAGGGCAATGAACAGCTATTTTGCACGTAGGTATGTCATACAGGGAATTTTCCTTGCGGTAGCGCTGATCATCGTTGCGCGTTTATTCTATCTGCAGGTTATAGACGACAAATACCTACTGTGGGCAAACAATAACGTGCTGCGAAAAATAGTGGTGTACCCGGCCCGCGGCGCTATCCTGGACCGGCATGGCGAAGTTCTTGTGCAAAACGAGCCGGTATACGACCTGCTGGTAACGCCCCGCGAAGTCGTCGACTTGGACACTGCGCTGTTTTGCGAACTGCTTGGCATCGACAAGGAAGGGTTCGAACGGCGCATGCAAGCGGCGATCAGCCATTCGCGCTACCGCGCATCCCAATTCGAGAAACAGATACCGGCGTCCGTGTACGCCCGACTGCAGGAGCACCTGTACAAGTTCCGGGGCTTTTACGTGCAGAACCGTACGGTGCGCAGCTATCCGGACAGCATCGCCGCGCAATTTCTCGGTTATATTACCGAAGTCAACGACCAGGACATCGAGCGCTCGAACGGATTCTATCGTCCGGGTGACTACATCGGTGCATCGGGCGTGGAGCGCGCATACGAGGAGCTCCTGCGCGGGCAACGGGGTGTCCGTAACGTGATGGTTGACGCCTTTAACCGACCCAAGGGCGTCTTTGCCGAAGGCAAATACGATACGGTGGCCGTAGCCGGCGAAGGACTGGTGTCATCCCTAGATCGCGAGCTGCAGATACTGGCGGAAGGGCTCATGAAAAACAAATTAGGCAGCGTGGTGGCCATCGAACCAGCCACGGGCGAAATCCTGACCTTCGTGAGCAGTCCCAGTTACGACCCGAATCTGATGGTGGGACGCGAACGCGGCAACAACTACATGAAAATGCTGAACGACCCGTATCGCCCCATGTTCATCAGGCCGATACAGGCCGAATATCCGCCGGGTTCAATTTATAAAGTAGTCGCCGCACTGACCGCCCAGCAAGCAGGATTAATTGACGAGCACACCGTATTCAACTGCCCGGGGGGCTATCGCTACGGGGGCGGGCGTGGTTTTATGCGTTGCACCAAGGTGTGCGGTGCTACCTCCCTAGTGCGGTCCATCCAGCAATCCTGTAACACGTACTACGGCCACACGTATGCGCGGATGGTAGATCATCGGGGTATGCGCTCCGCCGAGGCTTACGACCTGTGGCGGGAGGCCACCATGCGTTTCGGCATCGGCGAATCCCTCGGCATCGACCTGCCCGGAGAACGGCGCGGATCCCTGCCGACGGCCGAATGGTATAGCAAACGCTATGGAAACGACCGATGGGGTTCTGGATTCAATATCTCGCTCTCGATCGGGCAAGGAGAAATGGGCATCACGACCTTGCAGATGGCCAACATCATGGCCATCGTCGCTAACCGGGGGTACTACTACCGCCCACACCTCATTAAAGGCATCGGAGAGCAGAAAATCGTGAAACCCGAATTTACGGAGAAAATTTATGCAGGGGTCGAGGAAAGGTATTATGAACCGGTAATCGAAGGCATGAGCCGCGCCGTGAATATGCCTGGCGGTACCGCTTATTCGCTCCGTATCGCCGACATCGAGATGTGCGGCAAAACCGGCACGGCCCAAAACCCCCACGGAAAGAACCACGCCGTTTTCTTTGCGTTTGCCCCGCGCGAAAACCCGAAGATTGCGATCGCTGTTTTTGTGGAAAATGCCGGGTACGGAGGCACTTGGGCAGGCCCTATCGCCAGCATGCTCGTCGAGAAGTACCTGAAGGATACCATTACCCTGCCAAAGTACATCCAGGATCGCATCTACGAAGCAAACCTGCTACCGGAGATAGAACCGAAGACCTCGCAGGAGAGTGCCTATCAAGCACCCGGCAACGTCAAGCGGGCCCCTGCGCGCGAACCCGAAGAAGAATATTTCGTACACCATAGCCTAGTGGCCCGCCGCCATGAGTAGTTTTCACCGAAATAAATCCTTTATCGGCGACGTGGATTGGCTTACCGTCCTGCTATGGCTGGTACTGTGCGTCATTGGCTGGTTTAACATTCATGCTGCCGTTTTTGATCCCGATCAGCCCAGCCTGTTCAATATGAACACCAACTACGGCAAGCAATCGATGTTTATTTTTTCAAGCATCTTGCTCGGACTGATTATTTTGGTAGTAGATGCAAAGTTCTACACCTCGTTCTCGCCGATATTATACGCGATCACCATTCTCCTGCTAATTGCCGTCCTCTTCGTGGGCCGTAATGTGGGTGGCAACCAAGCGTGGATTCCTATCGGTAGCTTTAGGCTCCAGCCTGCGGAGTTCGCTAAGCTGGCGACCTGCCTGCTATTGGCACGGTACCTCAGCGCCCACGCCAACAAAAACCCATCGCTGAAAACCTTGGGCATCGGTGCCTGCATCGTCCTCTTGCCGGTAGCCTTAGTCCTCTTACAGCCCGACACGGGCTCCGCCCTGGCCTTCTTTGCACTCGTCTTCGTGTTTTATCGCGAGGGGTACATTTCGGGCACATGGATGCTATTCGGCGGATTGGCCATCCTGCTTTTCGTGCTGGCCTTGGTGCTCAACCAATGGGTAGTCATCGGGCTGATTGCCTTGCTGGGTGGCGGAGCGATTTACCTATTCCGAAAAAAGCGGAAAATCATTGGCAACATCCTGGTTATCGTAGCCTTTTCGGCCGTGTATGTGCTCTCGGTAGATTTCATGTATGATAATGTCCTGCAATCCCACCAGCGCGACCGCATTGACATCATTTTGGGTAAAATAGAGGATAACCGCGGTACGGGATACCAACTTAACCAATCCAAAATTGCGATAGGATCGGGCCAGTTTTGGGGCAAGGGCTACCTGCAAGGCACACAGACCAAATACAACTTTGTACCAGACCAGAGTACAGACTTCATCTTTGCGACGGTGGGTGAGGAATGGGGCTTTGTAGGATCCGTTGTGCTGATCGGGATCTACGTAACCTTGCTCCTCCGCATAGTTAATATTGCCGAGCGCCAGCGCACGCCCATTTCGCGCATCTACGCCTATGGCGTGGCTTCCATACTGTTCTTCCATTTCGCCATCAATATCGGGATGACCATCGGCATTGTCCCGGTCATCGGCATCCCCCTGCCCTTCGTTAGTTACGGCGGATCATCGTTATGGAGTTTCACTATCCTGCTCTTCATCATGCTGAAGTTCGACTCCAACCGCAAGGGCATTGCCTAGCACCGCCGGTCAGTTGCGACCAGTCCGAATAAATTTCCGTACCTGTACGCCAGCCATTCCCGAAAAACCGCCCACGACTAAGGCGATGAGGATCATGATGAAATAGGTAATTACGATGCCAGGAATACCCTCCAACGCGGATGCGCCTGCCGTAACGATCCCGGCGATCCGTTCGTTAAGGTCGGCCGATGCAAAAAGATCTATATAAAAGGCATAGCAAAACCACAAAAAAACCACCGCGACGGCTGACGACCAAAACGCGCTTCGGCTACTGGCGGACAGCCAAAAATGAAGCAGGAAACAAATGGGCGCTACCGACCACCATGGCCCAAAAAAAGAAGCAATACCCCCAAATACAACGACAAGAAAGAAAACCATATTCCCCTATAGATTAGTTCCCTGTGGGATTTAACGTGATTATATAATTAAGCGAGGACGAGAGGTCATGCTCATCTTTTAAGAACAGCAGTTCGTTAAGTTCGCCCTTGGCCCATGCGTCAATCATGTTGTCGTAACGAAGGCTGCCCGGGTTTCCCGATTGCCCGCCCGGATACAGGCCGTACGCCTTCGGCCAGCCCTTGTCCAGCTGCACCACCATGCGCCACGACGGACCGTGTGTCGCCGTCGTTGCATTTACGATGGATTCGCCGCCTCCGTTGGTGACATGGAGCCTACCAAAGGAAGTAAAGGCAGGTACGAGATGGGCGATGCGCGTGGCCTTGACGTTTGCCCAGTTCCATGAGGCTGGTTCCAACGGTCCGTAACGATGTCGCAAGCGCTCGACGGCTTGCACAAAACTCGCCCGAATGACGTCATCGGCCGTTTCGGTCCGATTGAATGTATGCCGGTCGTCGAACCAAGGCGAATCCGGCTCGTTTTCGATCAGCGCCAGCGTGCGATCGGTCGTCGGATACATCAAGTAGGAATCGGTAGGGAAGTCATCCGCCCATATGGCTTGATGCAGCATACCTTTTGCACCGGCCCATTCTTCGAAGATGGAAGCTCCGATTTCATGGGCTTCGTTCTGGTAATTCCATTGGGCAATGACGTCATACTCCGGCATGTTACGGATTGAATCGACGGATCGGATCGATTCGAGCAATAACGGCAAGATCCGGCGGGCATCCACATTGAAATTGTCGTTCAATAACGAACGCAAGCTATCGGCGGTTGCGCGCGTCATGCTCGCTAGGCGCTCGTTGATGCGAATTGCGCGGCTAGGGTGCGCAAACCGCCAATCCAGGTAATAGGGGTACGACGGGTCGGTCGGAAACTGGTTGGCCGAGCTCAGGAACCCTTGGCGAGGATTCTTCACCGTCGGGTTGTGCTCAAACGGAATCCATCCCTGCCAATCGTGGCTGGCTAGCGAGCCATCAAGCACAAACCGGCCCTGTCCTTTCCATTTCAACGGCAGTTGACCATTGGAGGTGATGGCTATGTCATTCGTGTTGCTGGCAAAAATAAAATTCTGTGCGGGAGCGCGGAAATGCGCAAGGGCCGCGCGGTAGTCATCATAATTGCGTGCCCGATTCAGCAGGTGAAACGCACGTATCTCCGACCCCTGTGTCTCGTGGGTTATCCAGCGCATCGCGTAGCCTGCGGGCACGCTCTTGTTAAAGGGGGACTCGCTTGATTCGTCATATACGATGGGGCCGTGATGCGTATAGTACACGGTATCCACCAGAGCCCTCCGCCCCCTTATGCCAAAAGTATCCACATGGAGCTCAATATCTTTCCATACACCGTCGTGCAGGTAGTGGCGTTTTGTCTCGTTCTGGAAGGTGATTTTATAGAAATCCATCACGTCTGACCCGACATTGGTAACGCCCCAGGCGACGTCCTTATTGAACCCAATGACCACGGCGGGTGCGCCGGGCATGGTCACGCCATACACGTTCACGTCCGGTGCTGTCAGCTGTACCTGATACCAGATAGAGGGCAGCGTCAGCTGTAGGTGGGGATCGTTGGCTAAGATGGGTAAGCCCGTCGCCGACCGCCTCCCGCCTACCACCCAGTTGTTGCTCCCGACCTGAGGCTTGGCCTCGGGCACGCCAAACCGGGCGAAGGGGGCGCCCTGTAAGGGAGCCGAGATCGTATCCGGCACGGACGGCACACCGATAGGCGTGAAGTTCCAAGGGGTTCCTTCAGGAATAATCGGCGATTCCATCGTAGGATAGGAAGGGAATAAGTCTTGGATAACGCTGTCGCCGTATTGGGCTAATACGTTGGAAAGGCGATAATCGTGGCTTCCTCCGTTGAGGGTGTTGCGCAAGTTCATCAGCATCAACAGGCTCTTGTACGGCGACCAGGGTTCGGGGGCGTAGTTCAGTATCTTATACTCCACGGGCAGCGATCGCTGGTCGAGCGAATTGATGTAGGCATTTACGCCATCGGCGTATGCATTGAGCATTAGCATGGAAATCGAGTCGTGGGCTAGCGAATCTTGCAAGCGGGCTGCCGTCCGAGCCATCCCGATTCGCCGGTTGTACCGATCAAATTCCAATGTGGCTTCCCCGACTACCTCAGACAACCTGCCCGATGCCACGAGCGTATAGAACTCCATCTGCCACAGTCGGTCGCGCGCCACCACGTACCCTTGGGCCAGATACAGGTCGTGGTCGTTCTTCGCGAAAATATGGGGAACCCCATTATCGTCATATTTGATCGCCACCGGTTCCAGCAAGCCCGGAATATCAAACGTTTCGTCCTGTTCGTCGTATTTGCTTGTGGCATTTTGGAGAAATCCGGTGAAAGGGCTAAACAATTTGCCTAAAGGCGGCAAGGAAGACCATGAATTATCCAGAAAAACGATGAGGATGATAGCAAGGGCAAGGCCCCAGAAGTGACGGATGAATTTCATCTTTCAGGTCTAATTATTGGTTTGCTTGCACCAAATATACAGAATAAAGCGTGCAAAAGGCGAAGGCCCACGGCCGGTTTCGGTCAGAGCCGCTCCAGCACCGTACGGATGGCCTGTTCCACGATCCGCTCGGGATGTTTGCTGAACCGCGACGTGGAGCGGTTAGCCAAAATAGCGTTAATGGAAATCGCTCGGTGGCCCAGCACGCGCGCCAGCGCATAGATTCCGGCCGTCTCCATCTCGAGATTCGTAATGAGATTCGTCCCGAGGCGAAAGCCAGACAGCCGTTCCAGCAAATCCGGATGTTGTTGCTCTGCGCGAACCCGCCGACCCTGCGGAGCATAGAATCCGGGTAGCGTGACGGTAATGCCACCCACGTATGGCCCCTGGCCTAACTTCCGTGCCAACACTTCATCTCCGCGCGTGAGATAAGCCGGCAAGGAGGGTTTATCCATATGCTTTTGGATTGCCGTAAGCAATTCGGACTCTTCGGTATCCATCTTCTTGGGGTAAAAAGCCATCAAGGCATCCAGTCCTAGTCCGTAGCCCGACAGCACTAAGGAATCGAGCGGAATATCGGGTTGCAGGGCTCCAGAGGTACCGATCCGAATGATATCCAATGTGCGGTGCGTCGTATGGGCCCGACGCGTCGCCAGGTCGACATTCACCAAAGCATCGAGTTCGTTAAGGACAATGTCGATATTATCCGTTCCTATGCCGGTCGACAATACCGTGAGCCGCGTCTTACCCAGCCAGCCCGTATGGGTAATAAATTCGCGTTTCCCTTTTCTGACTTCGATTCGGTCGAAATAGCGGCTCACCAACGGGACACGTTCGGAATCCCCGACCGTAATGACGGTGTCGGCCACGTCGTCGGGAAGCAAATTCAGGTGATAGAGGCTTCCATCCGCATTAAGAATCAAGTCGGCTTCGGGTATCATGTCGATCGTAAGTACGTAATGGTGGTATCGTCGAGTTTCTCCAGCCGCCCGATGACAGTATTGACCCGCGATTGCTGCACCTCAAACTCCAGCGTGCAAGCTTGTTCGAAATCCTGCCGAACGACGGACAACTCTTCCTCTTTCACGACGCGCATTACATCGTTCAGCTGCGGATAGCCAAACCCCACCCGATATAGGTCGTTGACCGTTTTCTCCACGATCTCCGCGTTTTCCAGCGCCTCTTGCGTCGCCATCTTGTAGGCGTTGATTAATCCGGGCACGCCCAACAGCGTTCCGCCAAAATAACGGACGACGACCACGAGCACATTAGTAACATCGTGCGAAAGGAGCGTATTCAGGATCGGACGCCCTGCCGTGCCCGAGGGTTCGCCGTCGTCATTCACCCGAAATATAGTGCGATCGGGCGTCAAGCGATAGGCCCAGCAATGGTGCCGGGCTTTCGGATGTTCGGATTTCAAGGCAGCGATACGCTCCTTTAGCTCGCCTCCGTCCCGAAACGGGTAGGCATATGCGATAAATTTGCTTCCCCGATCGCGAAATACGCCCGTAGACGGAGAGGCGATGGTGCGATAGGTATCATCGAATAAGCTCATTCCAAAAGATAACGATAACGGACAGAACTGCCAAAATTAAACCGACCTTATTGAGTTTGGACAATTTCTCCTTGAAGAGCGCAACGCCAGCGACCGCGCCCAGCGCGATTACCCCAATATTCATTCCCGTAAAGACAATCGACGGGTTTTCGGGCATGGCACGGTGCGCCTTCATATAGAATATGATGTTGCCAAAATTAAATAGACCCAAAACGATGCCCCAAAAGATGGCGTGAATGGAGAACCGCCTGCGCCGCCTGCCTACCGAGTACGCCAAATACGCGATGGCGACCAACATGGCCAGCACAAAAACAATGAGCATTGAAGTAGCGTACGGTACCTCGGGAGTAACGGCAATCTGCTTAAATAAGACGTCCACGACACCCAGTCCAGAAAACACCAACAGTGGATATAACCAGACCTTCCTGTTTATGCCGTACTGATTGCGGCCAGCCCTCCAGCCAATAGAACATACGATAGCGGCCAGCCCAATTGCCACGCCGACCACTGTCAGCGGCTTGGGCGATTCGTCGAATAACCAAAAGGCGGCGATAAGCGGGATAATCAGGGAAATGCGCTGGGCTACCTCGGTACGCACGATGCCCGTGTAGCGGATCGAACCGGCGATGGCTACAAAAATACCCGGCAATAAGACTCCCAACGCCAAATAAACCAGCCAAGGCATGGCCGCCCACGACAAGCCGCGCAACGGCGGGTCTAAAAACATCAAGGAAAGCAACACCGCCACCGGATAATTCCACACAATGATTTGAGTGGTGTCTACTGAATAACGGCGAGCCATTTTCAAAATGACCGATACGGTGACGCTGAAGATGACGCTTATCAGGACGTATGACATGCGACTTGCGATTGGGTTGTTGGCAAAAGTACTGTAAATTCGGCAGAATGCAAGTTAGCTGCATCATCGCGGCGCCTGCGCAATGCTTATTAAGGCTCCCTCCTTGATTACAAAACCGAAGCTCGCAACATACACCGCCACGCAATCGCTTTGCGCACCGGCCGTCGCCCCTGCCCTACCCCAATCTGCCGATCTCTGCTGCGCGCGGGTTCCTGTCTTGAGAACCATTGGGTTTGCTCCGCCCACGAGCGCGCCATTTAATTTTCACGAACTGCCAAATTTAACTTTCTTTACACGGTTCTTTTTTTTTACCTTTGCCGTTCTTAACAAAAATGTGTATATCACAAACCAAGATAAATAAATAGAAACTACAAAATGCAAGGTAAAGGGCTGATTAATTTTTTGGTAATAATTGTCACGCTAGCGTGCCTTTATTCGTTATCATTCACATTTGTGACCCGGAAAGTGGAACGGGACGCGAAAGCGTATGCGAATGGTGACATTGCGCTGGAAAAAGCGTATTTGGACTCTATGGCAGGCGAGGTCGTCTATGACTTAGGCGTAGCCAAATATACCTACCGTGAGGCTAAGGGTAACGAAATCGCCTTGGGACTGGACCTGAAGGGCGGTATCAACGTGACGATGGAAGTCTCCATCCAGGAGCTTGTCCGTACGCTGGCCGACAACCCGAAGGACGAAAATTTCAACCAAGCATTAATCAACGCCGAGCAACGCTCCAAATCCAGCCAAACGGGATATGTACGGCTGTTTGTCGAGGAATTCCAAAAGCTACTGCCCGGAACGCCCCTAACGAAGTTTTTTGCAACCAAGGACAACGCCTCCCATATTACCACCCACAGCACCGATGCAGACGTAGAGCGCTTCTTGGAGCGTGAATCGAACAACGCCATCGAAAACTCGTTCCAGGTACTGCGCACCCGGATTGATAAATTCGGGGTGGCGTCGCCAAACATCCAGTTGCAGCAAGGTACCAACAGGATCATGATCGAGCTGCCCGGCGTCACCGACGAACAGCGCGTACGTAACCTGTTGCAAGGCTCAGCCAAACTCGAGTTCTGGAATACCTACGAAAACACGGAGGTTTATCCAATTCTGGACAACTTGAATACGGCATTGGCCGGCTCCGTTAGCCAGCAGGTGCCTGCTGCCGACACGACGGCCACCGATACGACGCAAGCAGATGCAGGCCTATTGGCCACGTTAGGAGCAGGATCGGATACGACATCAAGCGAAGCCGACCCCTTGCTGGCGCTGCAAAACCCCTTGTTCAACGTATTGCAGCCCTCCACGATGATGACGCCTGACAACCAGATCGTCTTGGCACCCGGGCCGGTTGTTGGTATCGCGCAATTGCGCGACACGGCAAAGGTTAATGCATTCTTGCGAAGCCCCGAAGCACAGCAGATCATTCCTGCCAACGTGACGTTGCTATGGGCCGTTAAGCCCGACATGCGTGCTCCCGAACAGCTGGAGCTGTATGCCATCCGCCCCGTGGGCATGGACAATACCGCTGCCCTAAGTGGCAACGTGGTCACGTCGGCACGCTCAGACTACGGCCAAGACGGCCAACCCGTCGTTTCGATGGAAATGAATGCGGAAGGCGCACGCGAGTGGCGCCGTATTACGGCCGAAGCCGCTCCCAAGAGCATCAACGAGCGTGGCCAGTCCATCGCCATCGTGCTGGACAACGTGGTGTACTCAGCGCCGACCGTCAACACCGAAATCGCAGGCGGACGCTCTGAAATTAGCGGTAGCTTCACCGTTGAGGATACCCAAGACTTAGCGAACGTATTGAATGCAGGTCGGCTGCCTACAACCGCTAAGATTGTTGAGGAAGCCGTCGTGGGTCCTACATTGGGGCAAGCGGCCATCGACGCGGGTATCAACTCTTCGGTTATCGGCTTGGTAATCGTATTGATTTTCATGATCTTCTACTACAACCGCGCCGGTTTGGTAGCGAATATCGCCGTTATCTTTAACGTATTCTTTATTATGGGGGTGCTTGCCTCCCTCAATGCGGTATTGACCCTGCCGGGAATCGCGGGTATCGTACTTACCTTCGGCACCGCCATTGATGCCAACATCCTCATCTATGAGCGGATACGTGAAGAAATGGCCCTTGGAAAGTCCGTCCGCCAGGCAATTGCCGACGGCTACAAGCACGCCATGCCATCCATTCTTGACTCGCAGATCACCACATTCCTAGTGGGCGTGATTTTATTCATTTTCGGTAGCGGTCCTATTCTAGGTTTCGCTACGACGTTGATGATCGGTATTATCACTTCCTTGTTCACCGCGATCTTCATCACGCGCATCATTTTCGAGTGGATGTTGAGCCGGGATTGGAAAATCACCGTGTCCTATCCGTGGAGCGCCAACACCTTGGCCAATGCCAATTTCGGATTCGTGCAAAACCGTAAGAAATTCTACATCGCTTCAGCCCTTTTCTTGGTTATTGGACTGGTATCCGTCTTCACCAAAGGATTTAGCCTAGGGGTAGATTTCCAAGGCGGCCGCACGTACACCGTACGGTTTGAGCAGCCGATTGATTTGGAAGAGGTTCGGGGCAACCTAAACGAAGCGTTTGGGCTAAATACCGAAGTGAAAATCTACGGAGCGCAAAACCAAATCCGCGCGACCACTACCTACATGGTAGAAGAGACGTCGGACGAGGCGAACGCCGAAGTACTGGCTAAGCTGCAGGAAGGGCTCGGAAAGGTCAGTAACAATCCGTTCGAGATCATGAGCTCGCAGAAGGTCAGCCCGACTATCGCTAACGACATCAAAACACGGGCAGTCTATGCAGGTATTTTCTCCATCCTGGTTATTACGCTATATATTCTCA
>Ga0079224_100003703_pt1 | contig 19412 bp, 23 predicted proteins | sample Stecom2015_FD_80414 | JGI IMG/M metagenome (GOLD analysis project Ga0079224, IMG submission 80414) | Agricultural soil microbial communities from Utah to study Nitrogen management - Steer compost 2015 | ecosystem: Environmental > Terrestrial > Soil > Agricultural land | place: USA: Utah... | reverse complement strand
TCTGTACGGCCCCGCGCACCCGGGTCGCACGGCCCCGCGCGGCGCCGGCACGGGGACCCCCGGCGCCTCCCCCCACCCCGCCGGAAACCGGTCGAAGCACCCCCGAGGTGCGTGTAGAGTTGTCTGCGGAGGATTCGCCTAGAGGCCTAGGGCGCACGCTTGGAAAGCGTGTTGGGGGCAACCCCTCACGAGTTCGAATCTCGTATCCTCCGCCAGCCTCTACGAGGCAGAACGAAGGGCCCCGACCGGGTGCGCGGTCGGGGCCTTCGTCGTGTCCGGGGAGTGCCTCCGGGTCGGCCCCGGGGCACTGCGCGGAGGGCGGTCCGGCGGGCGCCGGCGGCGCCCGCCGGACCGTCGGTCACCGCCTCCAGAACAGCAGGTGGGTTACGCCGCTGGGGCTCGGCACCGTGTCCAGGTGGAACCGGTCGAGCAGCTCGGTGCTGTCCTTCCAGAGCCGCTCGCCCCGGCCCAGCTCGATCGGGGCGACCGCGATGTGCATCGTGTCCACCAGGTCGGCCTCCAGGAAGGCGCGGATGACGGAGACCCCGCCGCCGAGGCGAACGTCCTTGCCGCCGGCCGCCTCCTTGGCCCGGGCCAGCGCCTCGGCCGGCTCCGCGTCGAGGAAGTGGAACGTGGTGTCGGCCAGGGTGAACGACGGCCGCACGTGGTGGGTGAGCACGAAGACCGGGGTGCGGAACGGCGGGGTCTCCCCCCACCAGCCCTGCCACTCGTGGTCCTCCCAGGGGCCGCGCTGCGGGCCGAACTTGTTCCGCCCCATGATCTCGGCCCCGATGTTCCGGTCGTAGTCGCGGACCAGGTGGTCGTCCAGGCCCCGGCTGCCGCCGGGCTCGGTCCGGCCCTGCCAGCTCGCGGTGGCCCCGGCCCAGGAGACGAGCTCGGCGGGGTCGATGTGCCCGAAGGGCCGCTCCAGGCTCTGCCCCTCCCCGGCGCCGAACCCGTCCTGGGAGACGGTGAAGCACTGGACCCGCAGCAGCTGCGACATGCATCCTCCTCATCGGGAAACCGATTGCAATGTGCAACCGGTTGCAGATCACTTCTACCGTGGGGGTATGACAGGACCGTCGCGGAGCGGCCGGCTGCCCGTGCCGCAGGGCAAGTCGGGCTGCCCGATCAACCTCACCGTCGAGCTGCTGGGCGACCGGTGGAGCCTGGTGGTGCTGCGCGACGTCATGTTCGGCGGTCACCGGCACTTCCGCGAGCTGCTCGCGAACTCGGTCGAGGGCATCGCGTCGAACATCCTCGCCGCCCGGCTCTCCAAGCTCGTGCAGGCCGGCCTGCTCACCCGGCACGAGGTCCCGGGCCACCGGCAGAAGGTCGAGTACCGGCTCACCGAGGCGGCGATCGAACTCCTACCGGTGATGACCCATCTGGGCGCCTGGGGCGCCCGGTGGCTCCCGACCTCGCCCGAGCTGTCGATCCGCGCCGAGCTCCTCGCCCGCGGCGGCCCGGAGCTGGGCGAGAGGTTCATGGCCGAGCTCCGCGCCGTGCATCTCGAAGGCCGCCCGCAGCCCTCCGACGGCGTCCTCGCCGAACTCACCCTGGCCTACGAGCGCGCCGCCGCCGAGGGGTAGCGCGGACCGACCGGAGGCGCGCGGGTACGGTGCCGCCTCCGGAGCGGCGCCCCGGAGGGCGCACCGCGAAGGCCCCGACCGGGTGCGCGGTCGGGGCCTTCGCCGTATCCGGGGGCGGGGTCAGCCCAGATGCCGGCCGTGCTCGGTGGCGAACTCGTCGCCGTTGTACCGGTCCCAGTTGATCGACCAGGCCATCAGGCCGCGCAGGCCGGGGTGGGGCTGCTCGGGGGTGTAGCCGGAGCAGCCGGAGCCGGTGGTCAGGCAGTCCCAGGCGGACTGGACCTCGGCGACCGGGGTGTGGCCGTTGCCCGCCTGCGGGGAGGCCGGCAGGCCGATGGCGACCTGCCCGGGCTCCAGCGGCGGGAAGAAGCGGGACTCGTCGCCCTCCACCGGGAAGCCGCTGAGCACCATGTCCGCCATCGCCTGGTGGAAGTCGGCGCTGCCCATGGTGTGGTGCCGCCCGTCCAGCCCGAGCACCGGGCCGGAGTTGTAGTGCTGGACGTGCAGCAGGGTGAGCCGGTCCCGCAGCGCGTGGATCACCGGCAGGTAGGCGCCGGCCCGCGGGTCGGCGCCGCCCCACTGGCCGCTGCCGTAGAACTGGTGGCCGACCTGCACGAAGAAGGTCTCCGGCGCCATGGTGAGCACGAAGTCCTCGCCGTAGCGGCCGGTCAGGTCGTGCAGCGCGCCGATCAGGTTGGTGATCACCGGGGTGGTGGGCGCACGGAAGTCGGTGTCGCCCTCGTCGAGGTAGAGCGAGTGGCCCTCGAAGTCGATGTCGATGCCGTCCAGGCCGTAGCGGTCGATGATCTCGGCGGCCGAGTCGGCGAACGCGTCGCGCGCGGCCGGGGTCTCCAGGGAGACCTGGCCGTTCTGCCCGCCGACGGAGAGCACGACCTTCTTGCCGCGCTGCTGGGCCTGCTCGATCTGGGCGGTGAACTCCTGCTCGGAGGGGGCGCCCGGGCACTCCTCCGCCGGGCACGGCTCGAACTCCAGCCGTCCGGAGGTCGGCGAGGTCGGCTCGGCGAAGGCGAGGTGGATGATGTCCCATTCGTCGGGCACGTCGGCCAGGTCCACCCAGCCCGACCCGTTGGCGAAACTGGCGTGCAGGTAGCCGGCGAGCACCCGGTCCGGGAGCTCGGCGGGAGCGGGGTCCGCGGCGGCGGGGGCCGGCGCGAGCGAGGCCGCCGTCAGGGCTGCGGCGGCGGTGGCGAGGAGGCGGGGGATTCGTCGCACAGGGCACTCCAAGGGTCCGGGCCGCACGGGCCACCCTTATCCAACAGGAAACCTTCCTGTTTATTTCAGGCGACGGTAGATCCGCTCCCGGCCGCTGTCAACGGGTGCCGACCACTCGGTCCCGCGCCCTTTTCCCGGCGCCGACCTCGTGTCCTGAGCCGCTGTCCCGATGCGGGTCCGGAGACCGGCACCTCCCCCGAGGGGTGGGCGGTACCGCGGGCAGGCGGGAAAGCACAGGCCTGCGCCGCAGGGGAAAGGGCTCCCCGCCCGCAGCGGTACCGCCATCGAATCAGCGGCTCAGGACACTAGGCGTCCAGCACCTGGCCGGCGCGCTTCACCACCGGCGGCTGCACCGACCAGGGGAAGTTGATCCACTCATCGGTGCGCTTCCAGACGTACTCGCACTTCACCAGGGACTGCGACTTCTCGTAGACGACCGCGCTGCGCACCTCGGCGACGTGCTCCGCGCAGAAGTCGTGCACCAGCTTGAGCGTCTTGCCGGTGTCCGCGACGTCGTCGGCCACCAGCACCTTCTTCCGGCCCAGGTCCACCGCGTTGGGCACCGGCGGGAGCATCACCGGCATGTCCAGCGTCTCCCCCACCCCGGTGTAGAACTCCACGTTCATCACGTGCAGGTTCTTCACGTCCAGCGCGTAGCCCAGCCCGCCGGCCACGAACAGGCCGCCCCGGGCGATCGACAGGATGATGTCGGGCTCGTAGCCGTCATCGGCGATGGCCTGCGCCAACTCGCGCATGGCCGTCCCGAACAGCTCGTAGGTCAGGTTCTCGCGGCCCTCGTCGCTCACGGTCGCTCCCTCGGCGTCGCACTCGGAAAATGTCGGCGGACCGGGGATCGCCCCCAGCTCACAGCCCCTCCCCAGTATCGCGCCGGACGGCCACCGCCCCGCGCCGGCCCGGGGCGGAGCACGGCCGAGGGCGCAGGGCCGCCGGAAGGGCGCTCCGGCGGGTTGACCTGAACCATTGTTCAGATCGTAGGTTCCCGACCATGACGAACACGAACTCCGCCCTGTCCGGCCGCGACCTCGACGAGGCGCGGATCCGCGAGCTCGTCGCGCGCTCCCAGCAGGCGCAGAACGACCCCGAGGTCCTGCCCACGCTGCACACCTCCGACGCGGTGATCATCAACATCGCGGGGCGCCGCCTCTTCGGCCGCGAGGCGTTCGCCTCGGCCATGGCCGAGGCGCTCTCCTCCCCGCTCAAGGACGTCCGGACCACGCTGGAGGTGAAGGACGTCAGGTTCGCCGCCCCCGACGTCGCCGTGGTGAGCCTGGTCAAGACGGTGCACGACGAGCGGCCCGGCGCGCAGGGCGGGTCCCCGCTCCCCGCCGAGGGCGCGATGAGCTACGTGCTGACCCGCGACGGCGACGACTGGCGCATCGCCCTCGCGCAGACCACTCCGATCGCCTGACGGACGGCGGCCGCACCGGTCCGGGCGCGCGACCCCGTCCCGCCTCGGGGAGCACGACCGCCCCGGGGGCGGGCCGGCGGCCCCCCTGCACGTCTTCAACGCCGACCTGCCACCACTTGGGGCTCCGGCCCATGGTTCCTCCCGCTGAGTCGGCTGACGGGCGCGGTGCGTTGGACGCCGCGCCCGGGCGCCGGGTTCAGGGGAGGGCGCCGCGGTACCGCCGGGCGGCCGGCTCCGAAGAGGAGGGTCCGGGAGTTCCCCGCCCGTATCGGAGCGCGGGCGGGCCCCGGCGACAGGCGGCCGCGGTCGGCCCGCACACGAAGAAGGCCCGGGCTCACCAGCGTGAACCCGGGCCGCAAGCGGTGGAGGTGGGATTTGAACCCACGGAAGGTTGCCCTTCACTCGCTTTCGAGGCGAGCGCCATCGGCCAGTAGGCGACTCCACCGAGAGGAACTCTACCCGAAACGGCGGCCGGAGAAGAAATCGATGAGCAGACCCGCGCACCTCTCCCCCAGTTCCGGGGAGAGCAGGTCCGGGGGGACCACCTCCGGGCGGTGGTTCATCCGGGGGTCGCGGACCAGGTCCCACAGCGATCCGGCGGCCCCGGCCTTGGCGTCCCGGGCGCCGTAGGCGATCCGGTCGACCCGGGCCAGCACCGCGGCGCCGGCGCACATCGCGCACGGCTCCAGGGTGACCACCAGGGTGCAGCCGCCCAGCCGCCAGCCGCCCAGCCGGCGGGCGGCGGCGCGCAGCGCGAGCACCTCGGCGTGGGCCGTGGGGTCCCCGGCGGCCTCCCGCTCGTTGCGGCCGGCCCCGATCTCCTGCCCCGAGGCGTCCAGTACCACCGCGCCGACCGGGACGTCCCCGGTCCGCAGGGCCCGCTCGCCCTCCTGCAGGGCCCGCTCCAGCGCCGCGTCCAGCAGGGCGCGGTCCTGCAGCGGGCCGGTGCCCGCGCCGGTGCCGTCCACGTTCCTCCGTCAGATCCGCAGCGCGTCGAAGTGGTCGGCGAAGCCCGCCCGCTCCGCCAGCTCGGCGAGCACGTCCGCGGGCAGCGCGCCCTCGGCCGTGGTCAGCGCGAGCAGCTCGTCGACCGGGGTGCCGAGGTCGGCGAGGAGCCCGCCGTCCCCGCCCGGCCGCGCCCCGGGCTTCTGCCCGGTCCCCTCGACCTGCTCCGGAGCGGTGATCGCACCGCTCTCCAGGAACAGCGCGGCGACCGGGTGGTCGTGCACCGAGCGGGTGTCGGAGAGGAACACCCGCGGTTCGGCGCGGTCGTCCACCCGGAGCACGCCGAACCACTCGTCGTCGGCCTCCAGGAAGAGGAGCATCGTGCCCTCCGCGGCCCCGGGGTCGACCGCCCCGGCCGCGTCGCGCACCGCGTCGGCCAGGTCGTCGATGGTCGCGGCGTCCGCCGCGTCCACCTCGGCCGCGCCCCAGCCCGCCGCGGCGGGGAAGAAGACAGCTGAGAAGGTCGACACCGCGTGATCCCGTCCTCTCTCCTCCCGGGACCCGCCCCGGCGGCGGGCCGTGGGATCCCCTACCCCATGCTGTCCAGGGCACGCTGGAACGCCTGCTGGAATCCGAGCCGCTCGGAGACGCTGGCCAGCACCTCGTCCGGGTAGAGGTCGAGGTCGCCGGCGAGGGCGCCCAGCTCCATCTCCTCCAGACCCAGGTCGGCGAGGATGGACAGGTCCCCCGCGGGGAGCACCTGGTCCAGGTCCTCGTCGTCGGGGACGTCGATGTCGAGGTAGTCGAGCACCTCCCGGGCCACCGGCCAGTCCACCGAGGCGGTCACGTCGGAGAGGAAGACGCTGACGTTGTCCAGGCCGTACATCCGGACGATGATGAAGAAGTCGTCACCGACCGAGACCAGGCCGATGGCCCCGCTGATACTGGGCTGCTGCCGGAGTGCGTGCAGCAGGCCCTTGAAATCCCTGGTGAGGACCTCGGGGAGTAGATAGACGTCCCAGAGATCGTCCTCACGGTAGGCGACGGCCGCGAAGTCGCCTTCGCCGGGCAGGTCGTCGCTCTGGTCGAGTTCCGTCATCGCCACCCCATCAGGCCGGTCATGATCGGGACAGAATCGCAGATCCGTCCCGGCTGCGTCATCGTAGCCGTCAAGCCCCGCCACGCCCGTTCCTCCCCTCACGATTCCGCCGCCGTCCGCGTGCACGCCTCCATTAGATCGGACATCCCGCCCTTCCGCGCACCAGACGGCGAACCCGGTCCGCCCCGGTTTTCCGGGCGCACCGGGGGCCGGGGCCGCACCGTTAGAATCGGACGCCGAATCCCGCACGTTTCGCCAGCTCACCGGAGTATGCAATGGAGACCCTGGTCGTCGACCACCCGCTGGTCGCGCATAAGCTCACCACCCTGCGCGACCGGCGCACCGACTCCCCCACCTTCCGGCGGCTGACCGACGAGCTGGTCACCCTGCTCACCTACGAGGCCACCCGGGACGTCCGGGTCTCCGAGGTGACCGTGGACACCCCGCTGCAGCCGGCCACCGGCGTCCAGCTGACCAGGCCGACCCCGCTGGTGGTGCCGATCCTCCGGGCCGGCCTGGGCATGCTCGACGGGATGACCCGGCTGCTGCCCACCGCCGAGGTCGGCTTCCTCGGCATGGCGCGCGACGAGCGGACGCTGCAGCCCGCCACCTACGCCGACCGGCTCCCCCAGGACCTCTCCGGGCGTCAGTGCTACGTGCTCGACCCGATGCTGGCCACCGGCGGCACCCTGGCGGCCGCCCTCAAGCTGCTGGTCGACCGGGGTGCCGACCACGTCACGGCGATCTGCTTGCTGGCCGCCCCCGAAGGGCTGCGCGCGGTGGAGCAGCGGCTGACCGAAACCCTGGGCGAGGGGCACGGCGCGACCCTGCGGGTGGTCACCGCCGCGGTGGACGAGAAGCTGAACGAGCAGGGATTCATCGTCCCCGGCCTGGGCGACGCCGGGGACCGGCTCTACGGGACCGTCTGACCGGCCCCACCCGCCCCATGCGTCCGTCCCGACACGGGATGGACGCATTTTTGTATATGTGCCGACTCCAGTGAATGAACGACCGAAAACGGGGCAGAAGGCCACTGATCGACGGGTTCGCCCTGGTAACCGCCGACACAACCGGACGCGGTGGGACTTTGAACAGCCGAATTGGTTCTGATACGAAGATGTGACACTTCGGAGTGATCATGGTCCCGGCCCCGAACCACCGATCATGTCCAACCGAATTTCCGCACCCGCCCGGGGTCCCCCGTCCCGGATCGCGAAAGCGGAGATCGCCGCGGAGCGCACCCGACCACCCCGCCCGCCGAGGAGTGAGATGCCCGAGCAGCCCGAAACCGCACCCCTCGACCTCGACCCCCTCGCCGAGCGCCTCGGCTCCGAGTTCGCCGGCGTGCACGACGGCGCCACCGTCCGCAGATGCCTGGGCGCGGCGCGCCAGGGCGCCCTGGAGGTGACCGGCCGCGCAGCCCCCGACCTGGTGGAGCGGATCGCCCGCCAGCACCTGCGCGTCCTGGAGATGGCGCTGACCGAGCGCGGCTGACCCCGCCCCGCCGCCCACCCCACCGACATCAGGAGTGACAAGGGACACACCGGAAAACCGGGGACGCCACGCCGAAGGCGGGCATCTGGCTTTACGCACACGACCGACGGTGTAACAATCAGCTTGGGTCGGTGGGTCAGCTTGCTTTGTTGGGGAGTCGGCTATGGCGAAGTTGAAAAAATGGCTGGGGTATGCCCTCATCGCCTTCGTTGCCTTTTATCTGCTCACTCAGCCTGAAAGCGCGGCGGGAGTCATCCACACCGGGCTCGGCGGACTGATGTCCGCGGCCGAGTCGCTGTCGCGCTTCGTGAACGCTCTCGGCGCTTAGGGGTCCCCGCGGCCATGAAGCTCGTAGCATCGTCCAACCGGGCTCCCGCATCCGTCAACCGCTACCTTCTCCCGCACGAGCAGGACGTCGTCACCATCCGCCGGCACCCCGCGGTGCTGATGGGCCCGGTGGCGCTCGTGCTCGGTGCGCTGATCGTGGCGGGCATCCTGAGCAACACCGCACTGGCCGCCACTCCGGCGGCGCTCGCCGTCATCTGGTGGGTGTGGCTGCTCGTGCTGGTGTGGTTCGTCTGGAAGGTCGCGGAGTGGTCGGTGGACTACTTCGTCATCACCTCGGCGCGGCTGCTGCTCACCACGGGGCTGATCACCCGGCAGGTGAACATGATGCCGCTCGGCAAGGTGACCGACATGCGCTTCGAGCGTTCGATCCTCGGCCGCTTCCTCGGCTACGGAACCTTCGTCATGGAGTCCGCCGGCCAGGACCAGGCACTGAGCAGGATCAGCTTCGTGCCCTACCCCGAGCAGCTCTACCTTGAGGTCGTCGGACTGATCTTCCCCGACAAGGGGTAAGCAGCGGCCCGACCCCGGCCCGAGCGCCCGCCCACCGGCGGGCGCTTCTTCTTTCGCCCGCCCGGGCCGCCCGGTTCACCGGACTCGCCCCCATTTGTTCATCTTCTGTTCACTTTCTCCACTCAACCCCGCACCGGAGACGGCGACTCCCCCTGCGCACGGCCGACGCCCGCAGCCGGCACTCGGCGATCCAAATTGACTCTTAGGTGAACGACGGGTTAACGTAGTCCATCTGATAGCTGAAGCAGGGGGTGAAGCCATGGCTCGCAAGCCGCCGACCCTGGCGTCTCAGAGCGGTCGCCCCACGGTCCGCCGCCGGACGCGGAGCACCGTCGTCCGCCGCGCACCGGGGCTCTCCCGCCGGGCCGGCGACGGCCTGCCCGCGCCCCGCCCGGCCGAGGAGGACACCGCCCCGAAGCGCCCGACCCTCACCTGGGTCCTGGCCACCGGCCCCGACGGCCGCACCCGGCCCGAGGCCCGTTGGGCCTGAGCCGCCCGGAGCACGACGACCGCCGAGGGGGCGCCGCACACCGCGGCGCCCCCTCGTCCATTGCTCAGCGGTACAGCGGAAGCCTCTTGGTCAGCGCGTTCACCCGGTTCTTCGGCCCGAACAGGGCCACCGCCGTGTAGCTCAGCTCTTCGGCGGGCGTCGCCTCCAGCCGGTCCAGGTACTCCCCGTATTCCCGGGCCCGGCGGGCCACATCGTTCAGCGCGACCGCGGTGATCTCCCCGCCGTCCCGAGCCGCGCCGTACAGCTCCCTGAGCCGCTCTTGTCCGGCACTGAGCACCGGGATCGGATGCGGGTTCAGCCCGGCGTGCACCCCGCCGGAGGCGTCCTTGCCGTCCGCGGCGACCATCCCCGGTAGGCGCCCGCCGACGGCCGCCGCGGTGACCGCCGCGGCGTTCACCGCCTGCGCCGGCTCCGCGCCCGCCTCGACCACCAGTACGAACTTGGTCTGCAGTGCCATGATCATCCCTCATACGGCCGGAATCGCACCGCCGACGCTATCCAGCCGTCCACCCGAACCCGGAGCTTTCCGAACGAACGGCCGGAATCCGTGCCAGACTCCGCGCATGGACGAACTTGATTCGGAGATCGTCCGCCTCCTCCAGGCGGATGCACGGCTGTCCAACCGCGAACTCGCCCGCCGCCTGGGCGTCGCCCCGTCGACCTGCCTGGAGCGGGTGCGGTCGCTGAACCGCCGCGGCGTGATCCGCGGCTACCACGCCGACATCGACCTCGCCGCGCTCAACCGCGGCGTCCAGGCGCTGGTCTCGGTCCAGGTCCGGCCGCTGAACCGCTCGGTGATCGTGGAGTTCAAGGACACCGTGGCCGGCTATCCGGAGGTGCTGTCGGTCTTCGTCCTGGCCGGCGGGGACGACTTCGTGCTGCACGTCGCCGTGCAGGACCTGGACACCCTGCACGGCTTCCTGCTCGACCGGCTCAGCAAGCGCCCCGAGATCGCGGGGTTCCGCACCTCGGTCATCTTCCAGAGCCGGCACAACACCGTGCTGGAGCGGCTTCCCGAGGCCTGACCGGCAGCCCTCGGGCGCCCCGCCGGCGAGCCGGCCGCGGCGCCCCCTCGTCCTCGCCCGGGGCCGGCCGCCGGTCAGGCCGCCGGGAGCACCAGGTCCGCCACGACCGCGCGGTGCGCACCGCCCGCACCGCCGTCCACCTCGAACCCGGCGATCCCGATCCGCTCGTCCGCCAGCACGTGGTCCAGCGCGATCCGTGGGACCGGCCGGGGCGCCGGCCAGGTCCCGGCCAGGCCCGAACCGGTCGCGTCGGCCGCGTCCACGTACCCCTTCTCCAGGACCGCGCGGAACTCCGCGTGGTCCGGCGTCGCGTTGAAATCACCCGCCAGCACCCGCAGGACGCCCTCCTCCGCGGCCGGAAGCGCCCGCAGCCCGGCCCGCCACCGGTCGATCGTGGAGCGGCGCGGCGAGAACGGGTGCACCGAGACCACCTCCACCGGCGGCGCCCCGTCGATCTCCACCGAGGCACCGGGCATCGCCAGGGAGCCGATCTCCCGGCCCACGTCGCCCGCGTCCCGCACCGGGTGGGCCGCGTAGACCGCGCCGCCGGCCGCCGCCTCGGCCGCCCGGACCACTCCGTGCGGGAGCCGCTCCTCCAGCCCCGCCTCCCGGAGCCCGCCGGCGAGCTCCGGCGTCACCTCCTGGAGCGCCAGCACGTCGGGCCGGCGCTCGTCTACCAGGTCCACGATCTGCTCCGGGGCCACGTGCCCGAAATGGGCGTTGAGCGCGACGACCCGGATCCGGGGCCCGTCCGGCTCGGCCGCACCGCCCTCCGGCAGCACCCGGTCGGCCATCGGCACCGCCAGCGCCAGACCGGTCAGCCCGGCGCAGAGCGCCGCCCCCCGACGGCGCAGCAGCAGGGCCGCGGCCGCCGCCAGGACCAGGACCGGGACCAGGTACGGCAGCGCCGCCATCGCCCACACCAGCACGAACCCGCGGTCGAGGCCGGCCGACCGCACCACCGCGAACACCGCCGCGGGGCCGATCACCGCCGCGAGCAGCACGGCGCACACCGGACCGCCCCGGGGCGCCCTGCGCCCGGCCGCGTCCGGCTCCGGTCTCTTCTCGAACTCCATCAGGGCTCCTCTGCGCTCCGGCGTCCGCGCTCCCTTATATGACGGCGGCGCCCGGACCCGGGTTCCCGGTCCCGGACCGCCCTCGGCGGTGCACCGGCCGGCTCCCCGGTGCCCGGCGGGGGCGGGCTCCCCCGCCGGCCGCCCCTACCCCTGATCCGGGGCGGACGGGTCCGAGTCCAGGTCCGGGCGCTGCGGGAGGTGGCGCAGCGGGACGTGTAGGCGGCCCAGGTGATGTCGTCCAGCGCCCGGGTGCCGTCCGACCAGGCGAAGGACAGTCCGGTGCAGAGGACGGGACCGATGGTGCGATTCATATCTCCGGGGTCTCCCGCGTTCGCACCGATGACGGAACCGGCGTGTGGAGACACCGCAGGCAGGACCGCGGAAAAGGGGGACGCCGTATCAGGGGCCCGGGCGCACAGAGGGCCGGGCCGGCGGGCGGCTCGCTTCCGAGGTCACGACCGTGGGCGCCGGGGCGGCGCACGGTGTCTCGGACCTCAACGAAGCACGTGCCCCTCCCAGCAGGCGGCGACGGATACGGCGGCGAGAGCACCCGCCCTCCGGGCCGATGGCAGGCATCCGCGTCCGCCGCTCCCCGCCGATCCCGGCGGGGTCGCCGCCTCGACCGGCTCTGAGACGGCGACGGCGCCGAGAGCGGCGCAGATCAGCCGGGCGCCATGTCGACGAAGCGGCTGTAGTGGCCCTGGAACGCCACGGTCACCTCGGCCGTGGGGCCGTTCCGGTGCTTGGCCACGATGATGTCCGCCTCACCGGCCCGCGGCGACTCCTTGTCGTGCACGTCCTCCCGGTAGAGCAGCAGCACCATGTCCGCATCCTGCTCGATGCTGCCCGATTCGCGAAGATCGCTAACTTGGGGCTTTTTGTCCGTTCTCTGCTCCGGGCCTCGGTTGAGCTGGGAGAGCGCGATGACCGGCACCTCCAGCTCCTTGGCGAGGAGCTTGAGGGAGCGGGAGAACTCGGAGACCTCCTGCTGGCGGCTCTCCACCCGGCCGCTGGAGCTCATCAGCTGGAGGTAGTCCACGATGACCAGCTTGAGATCGTGCTGCTGCTTGAGGCGCCGGCACTTGGCCCGGATCTCCATCATCGACATGTTGGGCGAGTCGTCGATGAACAGCGGGGCGCTGGCCACCTCCCCCATCCGGCGGGCCAGCCGCTGCCAGTCGTCGTCGGTCATCAGCCCGGATCTCATGGTGTGCAGCGGCACCCGGGCCTCGGCGGAGAGCAGGCGCATGACGATCTCGTTGCGCCCCATCTCCAGGCTGAAGAATACGCTGGTCAGCTGGTGTTTGATCGACGCGGCACGGGCGAAGTCCAGGGCCAGCGTGGAGTTGTGCGTCGGAATCATCTCCCGACCGGCCAGGTACAGCCGGTCGGGGTTGTCGACCTGGACACAGCGGACCGGAACGCTGGGCACCGGGCGGACCTCGGTGATGAACCGGTGGCCGACACGCTGGTAGGAGCGCCCCGCACTGCGCTCGCTCTGCGCGCGGGCCTTGCGGGTCAGCGAGAAGACCGTCTCGGTCGGGCTGAAGGTGATCGTGTAGCAGCGCGAGGACTCCTCGTTGCGCCCCTCCACCCGTTCGACCGACATGCCGCTGCGGTAGCCGAGGCTGTGCACCAGCTCCCGGACGTCCTCGGCGATCCGCCGGTTGACGACGCTGAACTGCACGCTCCCGCTGTGCGTGACCGTGCCGCCGGTGTCCATCAGGCCGGCCAGCAGCCGCCGCCGCTGCGCTTGCGACGCGCGCAGGTAGGCGGTGGGGATGTGCTTGTCGCCGAGCACCCCGATCGTGCGCAGCAGCGCCTGGACACTGCCGTGGTCGTCGATGCACCGGCGGCAGCGCGACCGGCCGTGGCAGCGCCGCCCGCAGTCGACGCAGGTGGTCGGGGGTACCGGCGGCGAGACGAAACGGGCCTTGCCTCCGCAGGAGCGCCCGCAGGTGCGGACGTGCGGAAGGCGCGGGACGAAAGCGGTACCGCAGACCACGCACCGCCTCTCCGCCGCCGGGGCGTCCGCGGGCAGGTGGACCGAGTAGCCCGTCCCCGACGCGTCGCCGTACGCCTTGACCACCAGGCCCTCGGCCTCGATTCCGGCGACGATCTCGGGGTCGGCGGTGGTGATCCGGGCCGCCGCCGAGTGGCCGTCGCCCAGCCAGGCGCCGAGGAAGTACGGCGGCAGGGGGAGCTCCTGATCGGGGCCGTCCAGCGGGGCCGCGGTGCGGACCGAGTGGTTGAGCCGGCGGTCGGCGGTGACGCAGCGGAGCGTTTCGGCGATCTGCCGGGTGGTGCGGACCTCCGGCGCACCGCCCGCGGAGCGACGTGAGGCGCGGGTGTCGGTGAGCCACTGGTGCTCGGCGTCGGCGACGATCGCGCTGCCGTCGTCGAAGCGCACCTCGTAGCAGGGCCTTCCATGCATGACCTCGGTGGCCGCGACGACGGTCGTCGGCGTCCCGTCCGCGGCGACGAGCCGGTCCCCGACCCGCACCTCGCCCATGGTGGTCCAGCCCTCGGGGGTGGGCAGCGGGGTGTCGAGGGCGAGCGCTTTGCCCACGGCCGGCCGCGCCGCGATGATCACCATCTGGCCGGCGTGCAGGCCGTTGGTGAGCTGGTCGAAGTCGGTGAAGCCGGTGGGGACGCCGGTCATCGAGCCGTCGTGGGCGGAGATCGCCTCGATCTCATCGAGCGCGCCGGGCATGATGTCGCTGAGCGGGAGGTAGTCCTCGCCGGTGCGCTTCTCGGCGACCTTGTACACCTCGGCCTGGGCGTGGTCGACGATGTCGTCGACCTCGCCGTCGCCGGCGTAGCCCATCTGGGCGATGTGCGTGCCGACCTCGACCAGGCGGCGGAGCACCGCGCGGTCGGCGACGATCCGGGCGTAGTAGCCGGCGTTGGCCGCGGTGGGGATCGCCTCGGTGAGGGTGTGCAGGTAGGGCGCGCCGCCCACCCGGTTGATCTCGCCGCGCTTGGTGAGCTCGGCGTTGACCGAGATGGCGTCCACCGGCTCGCCGCGGGAGAACAGGTCGACCGCGGCGTCGAAGACGATCTGGTGGGCGGGGCGGTAGAAGTCGGAGGAGCGGACGATCTCCACGACCTCGCTGATGGCGTCCTTGGACAGCAGCATGCCGCCCAGCACGCTCTGCTCGGCAAGGATGTCGTGCGGAGGCGTCCGCTCGAAACCGGTCTGCTCCGGCGGGTGCTCGGCCACGCTCACGTACTCTCCCCCTGGTGACGGCCCGCACCCGGGTGGGCGATCCGTCTGCCCCGGGTGCCGGTTCTATGGATTGTCGCGACTGCGCGGCCGCTAAGGCAAAGCGGCCTGTGGACGACGCTGGGGAGATCCTGTGGATGACTCCGGCGATCCTGCGGATAGCTTGTGCACAACACCTGTGGATAACTTCCCCGGGACGCTGACATATCTTACGTGACCTGCAAAAATGCACTGAAGCACCTGTGTGCGAAAGAAAGTTCACATCCCGGTGTCCACAGGTTATCCACAGGCCGTGCGACACGCGGTGGAAAACCGGCGGTTCCGGTCGAACACCCGTCCGGACCGTCATCGGAGTCCGCTAGCGTGGCAAGGCCATGCCCAAGCCGCTGCTCTCCGCACCCCCGTTCCGCCACCGCCACGACCGGGAGATCCTGCACCTGGCGGTGCCGACCTTCTTCGCACTGATCGCCGAGCCGCTGCTGCTGCTCACCGACACCGCGATCGTCGGCACCCTGGGCACCCGGGCCCTCGGCGGCCTGGGCATCGCCGGCCAGGTGCTGATGACCCTGGCCAACCTGTGCATCTTCCTCGCCTACGGCACCACCGCCGCGGTCGCCCGGCGGTTCGGCGCCGGCGATGTCCGCTCCGGGCTGCGCAGCGGCATCGACGGGCTGTGGCTGGCGCTGCTCATCGGGGCCGCGGTGGCCGCCGTCGGCATCCCGCTCTCGCCGTGGCTGGTCGACGTGCTCGGCGCCTCCCCGGAGGTCGCCCCCTACGCCGTGACCTACCTGCGGATCAGCCTGCTCAGTACGCCGTCGCTGCTGATCGTGATGGCGGGGACCGGGGTGCTGCGCGGGCTGCAGAACGCGCGCACCCCGCTGGTCGTCTCGGTGGCGATGTTCGCCGGCAACGGCGTGCTCTGCGCGCTGCTGGTGCTCGTGCTCGACCTGGGCATCGCCGGGTCGGCCTGGGCCACGGTGGTCGCGCAGGGCGGCGGGGCGGCGGTCTACGTCGCGGTGGTGGTCCGCGCGGCGCGCCGGGAGGGCGTGCGGCTGGCGCCGGACGCGGCCGGGCTGCGCGCCTCGGCCGCCTCCGGGGCCGCGCTGTTCGTGCGGACCGTTTCGCTGCGGGTGGTGCTGGTGGTGACGACCGCGGTGGCGGCCCGGATGGGCGACGCCGACATCGCCGCCCAGCAGGTGGTCTTCCAGCTGTGGTCGCTGCTGGTGTTCGCGATGGACGCGATCGCGGTGGCCGGGCAGGCGATCATCGGCCGCTACCTGGGCGCCTCGGACGCCGCCGGGGCGCGGTCGGCCACCCGGCGGATGGTCGAGTGGGGGGTGCTGACCGGGCTGCTCTTCGCCGTCCTCGTGCTGGTGGTGCGGCCGTGGGCGCCGCTGCCGTTCACCTCCGATCCGCAGGTGCACGCGCTGATCGTCGGGGTGCTGCCGCTGGTGGCCGTGCTGCAGCCGCTGAGCGGCGTGGTGATGGTGCTGGACGGCATTCTGATGGGCGCGGGCGACCAGCGCTACCTCGCGTGGGCCAGCCTGTGGACGATGCTCGCCTTCCTGCCGTGCGCCGCCCTGGTGCTGTGGACGACCCCGGCCGGCTCCCCGGACGGCCTGTTCCGGCTCTGGCTCGCCTTCGGGGTGTGGATGGCGGCCCGCGGGGTGACCCTGGGGCTGCGGGCCCGGAGCGGTGCGTGGGCGGTGCTGGGCGCCTCCCGGGACTGACCCCGGGGCTCCCCGCCGGAGGTCCGGACGCCGCCGCCCCTCCCGGCCTGCCGGCGGGGAGGGGCGGTGCGCCGCGGACGGGGCGGGCCCGGGCCCCGTCCCGCGGTTCACTCCGCCCCCGCGGCCGCTCGCTCCTGCGAAGGCGGCACCTAGCGGCCCAGGTCGCGCTCGCCGATGGCCGGGCCGTGGTAGTAGTCCGCGGTCCGCTCCATCGCCGGGGCGCCCGGGTAGGTGGGCAGGTGGCCGGCGGGCAGCTCGGCCAGGCTGAGCAGCTCCTCCTGCTGCCTGCGGGTGCGCATCCGGGTCTGCACGTCCCGGCGGAGCCGGGGCAGCATCGCGTAGAGCCGGTCCCCGGGGCAGCTGGTGACGTTGTAGTCGCGGTGGCCGACGATGGCCGAGGACGGGTCGAGGTTGTAGATCGAGCAGAGCCAGGCGCAGGTCTCCACCAGCGAGGCGAAGAGCTTCTCCGGCGGGGTGGCGGAGCCGTACAGCCCCTCGTTCTCGATCCCGACGGTGTGCGAGTTGTGGTTGGCGGTGTGCGCGCCGATGACGTGCCGCCCCTGCTGCATCGCGGCCAGCGTCCGGTTCCGCCCCTCCATCACGTACCCGCCGCGGGAGATGGTGAAGTGCTGGCCGATGTCCGCCCAGCCGTTGCTGTCCATGTGGTATCGCTGGATCGCGCGGGACAGTGCGGCCGCGTGGCTCTTGGTGTAGTTCGTGCTGTTGGCGGTGGCGGTGTGGTGCACCACGATGTGGTCCGGCCTGGACGTGATGGTCGCGGCGGTCTTGGGCGGCCGCGCTCCCCAGTCGGAGCGGGTGTAGACGTGGGGTCCGGCGTCCGCGAGAGCGTTCCGCGGGGAGGCGAGGTCGAGCGCGCCGCCCAGCAGTGCCCCGCCGGCCGCGACCGCGGCCGCGCGGACCGCCGTCCTGCGCGTCATCCCCCGCTGCTCGGGGTCTCCCAGCTCGTGAACGGACATCTGGCCTCATCCTTCCTGTGGGGAAACGGGCCCACAGAAAAAGATAAGTTACGAATAGTGGTGAAAGAATTACTATAAGTCACACGGCGTGTCGCGGAACGGCGAAGGCCCCGCCCCCGGGAGGGGGCAGGGCCCGATGCGCGTCCCCGCACGGGGCGCCGGCGTCAGCCGCCGACGACCTCCAGCGCGATGGTGGCGGACACCTCGGGGTGCAGGCGGATCTGCACCTTGTGCGCGCCGACGGACTTGATCGCGTTCTTGATCTCGATCCGGCGCTTGTCGACCTGCGGGCCGCCGGCGGCCTTGACCGCGTCGGCGACGTCGGCCGCGGTGACCGAGCCGAACAGCCGGCCGCCCTCGCCCGCACGCTGGGTCAGGGTGACCGTCAGAGCGCCGAGCCGGCCGGCGATCTGCTGGGCCTCCTCCAGGGTGCGGATGTCACGGGCCTGGCGGGCCCGGCGGATCGAGTCGATCTGCTTCTGTCCGCCGCGGGTCCACCGAATGGCGAAACCGCGAGGCAGCAGGTAGTTGCGGCCGTAGCCGTCCTTCACCTCGACGACGTCGCCGGGGGCACCGAGACCGTTGACCTCGTGGGTCAGAATCAGCTTCACGACTAATACCTCCCTCGGAATTCCCCGGTTAGCGAGCGGTGCTGGTGTAGGGCAGCAGCGCCATCTCGCGGGCGTTCTTGATCGCCGTCGCGACGTCGCGCTGGTGCTGCGTGCAGTTGCCGGTCACCCGACGGGCGCGGATCTTGCCGCGGTCGGAGATGAACTTGCGCAGCAGAGTCGTGTCCTTGTAGTCGATGTAGGACAGCTTCTCCTGGCAGAAAAGGCAAACCTTCTTCTTGGGCTTGCGTGCTGCCGGCTTCGCCATCGTGGTGCTCCTTCGCAAGAGCCCCGGATCATCCGGGGATGGTCATTCGGACAGGAAATGAACGCGGTCTTAGAACGGCGGCTCGTCGGAGAAGCCTCCGCCGCCGAAACCGCCGCCGCCACCGCCGTTGGTCGCCCACGGGTCGTCCGCGGGAGGACGGCCGCCGCCCTGGGAGCCGCCGCCGAAGCCGCCGGCCTGGCCCCCCTGGTTGCCGTAGCCGCCGCCCCCCTGCTGGGGGCCGCCGCCGAAGCCGCCTCCGCCGCCGAAACCGCCGCCCTGGCCGCCCTGGCGCTGCGTCTTGGTCACCTTCGCGGTGGCGCTGCGCAGTGCCGGGCCGACCTCTTCGACGTCGATCTCGAAGACGGTGCGCTTCTCGCCCTCCTTGGTCTCGTACGACCGCTGCTTGAGACGGCCCTGGACGATGACGCGCATGCCCCGCTGCAGGCTCTCGGCCACGTTCTCCGCGTACTGCCGCCACACGGAGCAGCTGAGGAACATGGACTCGCCGTCCCGCCATTCGCCGCTCTGCTTGTCGAAGACGCGCGGAGTGGAGGCCACGCGGAAGTTCGCGACCGCCGCCCCGCTGGGGGTGAATCGCAGCTCAGGGTCGTCGACCAGGTTGCCGACGAGCGTGATCTGAGTTTCGCCTGCCATGGATGGCTCCGGGTTCGAATAGTTCGGATCAGGCGGGGAGAGTGCGTGCGCGGCGCGCTGCGGCGCCTCTAGTGCGCCTCGGGGCGCAGGACCTTGGTGCGCAGGACGGACTCGGTCAGGTTGAGCTGACGGTCCAGCTCCTTCACCGTGGCCGGCTCGGAGGTGAGGTCGATGACGGCGTAGATGCCGTCGCCGTGCTTGGCGATGTCGTAGGAGAGGCGGCGCTTCCCCCAGACGTCGACCTTCTCCACGGAGCCGCCGTCGTTGCGGACCACCGCGAGGAACTGCTCCAGCGACGGCGCAACCGTGCGCTCGTCGAGGGTGGGGTCGAGGATGACCATAACTTCGTAACGACGCATCGTCGTTCCTCCTCTGGACTGTCGCGGCCATGGTCTTTCCATGGCAGGAGGGCATTGAGCCAGACGGAAGCCAAGGCTACCGCAGGCCTGCGACCGTTTTGCCGCTTCGCAGGCAATCCGCGGCCACGCAGGCGCAGAGCGCGAGCAGGGTGCACGCCCGCGCCAGGGAGAGCACCGAGTAGCCGGCGAAGCCCAGGCCCTGCTCCGCGCCGACGGCCCCCTCGGCCGACCAGGAGGCGTTCAGCAGGTGCTGCCAGATGCCGAAGAAGTAGCCGACCTCGGCGGTCTGCCAGAGCAGGAACAGCACCAGCGGCGGCCAGGTGCCCAG
>Ga0079224_100003702_pt1 | contig 19412 bp, 10 predicted proteins | sample Stecom2015_FD_80414 | JGI IMG/M metagenome (GOLD analysis project Ga0079224, IMG submission 80414) | Agricultural soil microbial communities from Utah to study Nitrogen management - Steer compost 2015 | ecosystem: Environmental > Terrestrial > Soil > Agricultural land | place: USA: Utah... | reverse complement strand
TCGGGCGCGCAGCTCGAGGGGGGCAACGTACTACGCGACGAGACGCTGCAGCACCCGCGCTCTGTCTTCCAGATCCTGAAGCGCCACTACCAGCGCTACACGCCGGAGATGGTGCGGGAGGTGTGCGGCATCCCGGTCGAGCAGTTCGCGCAGCTGGCGGACGCGCTCACTGAGAACTCCGGGCGGGAGCGGACCACCTGCTTCGCCTACGCCCTGGGCTGGACCCAGCACAGCCTGGGCGCGCAGTTCATCCGCACCGCGGCGATCCTCCAGCTGCTGATGGGCAACATGGGGCGTCCCGGTGGCGGCATCATGGCGCTCCGCGGCCACGCCAGCATCCAGGGCTCCACGGACATCCCGACCCTGTTCAACCTGCTCCCCGGTTACCTGCCCATGCCGATGGTCGGGGAACACGACACCTTCTCCGACTACCTGGGCATGATCGCCACACCGCGGCAGAAGGGCTTCTGGACCGCGGCTGACGCCTACACCGCCAGCCTCCTCAAGGCGTGGTGGGGCGAGGCGGCCACGCCGGAGAACGACTTCTGCTACGACTACCTGCCCCGCCTGACCGGAGCCCACGGCACCTACCAGACCGTGCTGGAGATGCTGGACGACCAGGTGGAGGGCTACTTCGTCCTGGGCCAGAACCCCGCGGTGGGGTCCGCGCACGGCAAGCTGCAGCGGCTCGCGATGACGCACCTGAAGTGGGTCGTGGTGCGTGACTTCCAGCTGATCGAGTCGGCGACCTTCTGGAAGGACTCCCCCGAGATCGCCACGGGCGAGCTGCGCACCGAGGACATCGACACCGAGGTCTTCTTCTTCCCGGCCGCCAACCACGTGGAGAAGGCCGGCACCTTCACCCAGACCCAGCGGATGCTGCAGTGGCGCCACCAGGCGGTCCTGCCGCCCGGCGACGCGCAGAGCGAGCTCGACTTCTTCTATGAGCTCGGCCTGCGCGTCCGGGACCGGCTCGCCGGCTCGACCGACGAGCGTGACCGGCCCCTGCTTGACCTCACCTGGGACTACCCCCTCAACGAGCACGGCGAGGTCGACGCCGAGGCGGTCCTGCGGGAGATCAACGGCTACCACCTCACCGGCGAGCGCGCGGGGCAGCTGCTGGACACCTTCGCCGACATGCGGGCCGACGGCTCCACCTCCGGCGGGTGCTGGATCTACACGGGCGTCTTCGCCGGTGGGATCAACCGCTCTGCGAACCGCACGCCCGGCCGCGAGCAGGACGAGGTCGCCCACGACTGGGGCTGGGCCTGGCCGCTGAACCGCCGCATCCTCTACAACCGAGCCTCCGCCGACCCGGAGGGGCGCCCGTGGAGCGAGCGCAAGCGCTACGTGTGGTGGGACAAGGAGGAGGGCAGGTGGGTCGGCAAGGACGTGCCCGACTTCCCGGTGGACCGGGCCCCGTCGTTCCGGCCGGGTCCGGATGTCGGTGGCCCTGCGGCGGTCGGCGGCGACGACCCCTTCATCATGCAGTCCGACGGCAAGGGCTGGCTGTTCGCGCCCGAGGGCATGGTGGACGGGCCGTTGCCGACCCACTACGAGGCGCAGGAGTCACCGGTCAAGAACCCGCTCTACACCCAGCAGAGCAACCCCGGACGCCTCGTCTTCCCGCGCGATGACAACCTGTGGAGTCCGTCCGGTGACGAGCCGGGACGGGAGGTCTACCCCTTCGTGTTCACGACCTACCGCCTCACCGAGCACCACACCGCGGGCGGCATGAGTCGTTGGCTGCCGTACCTGTCGGAGCTGCAGCCGGAGATGTTCTGCGAGGTCTCCCCCGAGCTCGCGGCCGAGCGCGGCCTCACCCACGGCGGCTGGGCCACCATCATCTCGGCCCGCAGCGCGATCGAGGCCCGGGTCATGGTCACCGAGCGGATGAGGCCGCTGACCGTCAGCGGTCGCACCGTCCACCAGATCGGCCTGCCGTACCACTGGGGCGTGGGCGGGGACGCCGTCGTCGCGGGTGACGGCGCCAACGACCTGATGGGCGTCGTGCTGGACCCGAACGTGCAGATCCAGGAGTCGAAGGTCGGGTCCTGCGACATCCAGCCCGGCCGTCGCCCACGCGGCGAGGCGCTGCTGCGGCTCGTGGCGGCATACCAGTCCCGGGCCGGCAGCACCCCGCAGACCGGCAACGCGCGACTGACGAAGGGAGACCGCTGATGGGCTACCTCGCCCGCCAGCTCGCGGGACGCACCGACCCGGCGACCGACGCCGGGTGGCAGGAGGCGCCGGGCCGCAAGGGGTTCTTCACCGACACCTCGATCTGCATCGGCTGCAAGGCCTGCGAGGTGGCGTGCAAGGAGTGGAACGCGCTCCCGATGGACGGGAATCTGGACCTCACCGGCAACTCCTACGACAACACCGGTGACCTGGGCGCGAGCACCTGGCGGCACGTCGCGTTCGTCGAGCAGAGCCAGGAGCGCATCGTGGCGGCGCGCGAGTCCGGTCGCCGTCTGGTCAATCTCGGTATGCCGACAGTCGGCTCTCCCCCGCCCTCACCGGACCCCACCTCCCGGGCCGTGCCGGCAGGGTATGGGATGCCCCCGGCCCCAGCGGAAGAGCACGGACCGTCGCTGGGCGATCTGTTGGCGGAGAAGGACTCCGCGGAGTACCGCCACCTGGGCACCACGGTCGAGGGCACCGCGATGGTGGGGCCGTTGCCGGAGTTCCGGTGGCTGATGGCCTCCGACGTCTGCAAGCACTGCACCCATGCGGGGTGCCTGGACGTGTGTCCCACCGGAGCGCTGTTCCGCAGCGAGCACGGCACGGTCGTCGTGCAGCCCGATGTCTGCAACGGCTGCGGCTACTGCGTGGGGGCCTGCCCGTTCGGGGTGATCGAGCGGCGCACGGACTCGGCGGTCTCGGTCCGCAAGGACGGTCACGTCCCCGACGTGGGCGTCGCCCAGAAGTGCACCCTCTGCTACGACCGGCTCAGCCACGACCAGGAGCCGGCCTGCGCCCAGACGTGCCCGACGACGTCCATCAGGTTCGGCCCGCTCGAGGAGATGGTGGACCTCGCGCGCCGGCGGGTCAGCCAGCTGCACGAGCAGGGCTTCACGGAGGCGCGGCTCTACGGCGCCAACGATGACGACGGCGTCGGCGGGACCGGGTCGGTGTTCCTGCTGCTGGACGAGCCGGAGGTCTACGGGCTGCCCCCAGACCCGGTGTGCGCCACGTCGCGGCTGGGCGAGATGTTCCGCACCGCGGGCTACGCGGGAGCGGGCTTGCTGGGCGCCGCTGCCCTCGCGTTCCTGGGTCGTCGGTCATGACGACGTCACCGTTCGACAGCTACCGGCCCCCGGAGAGCTCGGTGCGCCGGCACCGCCGCGACGGGGGACGGCGGCCTCGCAGCTGGCTGAACCGCGAGGGCGGCGGGGCCCGCGAGGCACCGGCGGTCCCGGACGCGGAGTTCTCCAGCTACTACGGGCGGGCTGTGGTCAAGCCGATGCCCTGGAAGGCGGAGATCCCTGCCTACCTGTTCGCCGGCGGCGTCGCCGCCGGTTCCGGTCTGATCGCGACGGGCGCCGCCGCAACGGGGCGTGAGCTGTTGCGCCGCAACAGCAGGCTGACGGCAATGGGAGCCGTCGCGCTGAGTGGTGTGCTCCTGGTGGCCGACCTCGGCCGCCCCGAACGGTTCCTCAACATGCTGCGCACGGTCAAGCTGACGTCGCCGATGTCGGTGGGCACCTGGATCCTCTCGGGCTACGCCGCGTGCGCCGGCCTGACCACCGCCTCGGAGATCGCGCGCCTGGTGTCGCTCCCAGAACATGGTGTGCAGGGCGTCGCGGCCCGCGTGCTCGGTGCCCTCGACATGCCGGCGTCGGCGGGGCAGGCGCTCCTCGCGCCACCGCTGGCTGCCTACACGGCGGTGCTGCTCTCGGACACCGCGACGCCGGTGTGGTTCGAGAGCCGCCACCAGCTGCCGTTCGTCTTCGTGGGCTCGGCGGCCATGGCCTCCGGAGGTGTCCAGCTCGTGCTCACGCCGACGGCCGAGACCGGGCCTGCTCGCCGCTTCGCGCTGATCGGCGTGGCGACGGAGCTGCTCGCCATGCAGCGGCTCGAGGACCACCTCGCAGAGATGGAGCTGGACGAGCCGCTCCAGACGGGCGCCGCTGGTGCCAAGCTCCGCCTGGCCCGGGCGCTGGCGGTCGCGGGGGGTCTGGGTGCCCTGGCCGCGGGACGCAGCCGGGTTGTCGCCGTCGCTTCCGGTGCTGCACTCGCGGCCGCCTCGGCGCTCACCAGGTTCGGCATCGTGGAGGCGGGGATCGCGTCCGCGAAGGATCCGCGCTACACCGTCGATCCGCAGAAGCGTCGGCTCGAGCGACGCCGGGCCTCCGGCCGGGTCGACGACGGAGCCGTCACTGTCCGGTAGTTCCTAGACCGTGGCAACACCCTGGTCGCCGGCGTTCTCGACGCGCCATCTGACCTCTGTGCGCGCGCACCGGCCGGGCTCACCGGTCCTCGCCGCGTCGCCCCAGCCAGTAGCCCAGCTGGATCCGGCTGCTGGCGCCTGCCCGGTCCATCAGGACCCGGACCCTTCGCTGCACCGTACGAGGGGAGATCGCCAGCTGGTTCGAGATCGACGTGTCACCGTATCCCTGGAGCAGCAGGGTCACGATGCGCTCGTCGAGGTCGTCCCCCTCGCCGAGCTGGACCCGGACGTCGCTGGACCGCTCCCAGGTCTGCTCGAACAACGCCGTCAGCGCCTCGAGCAGCCCGCTTCGACGCACGACGACCGCTCCGAGCTCACCGTCGGCGGCCAACGGCACGAGGGCGACGTCGTCGTCGGCGATGAGCATGCGCAGAGGCAGGCTCTCGGTCGCCCGGAGCCGTTCCCCCGCGTCGACGGTCGCCCCCACACGTTCGAGCATGCCCGGCTGCTCGAGCAGGGAACGCTCCAGGACGACCTCGTAGACGACACCGCGTTTCACGGCGTCGCTCTCCGCGGTGTTCTCCTCGGCCGCGACCACCGTGTGCTCAGCCTTGACGAACGCGCGGACCCGGCGGGTCGCCGCGTACTGCACCTGGGTGAACCTGCGCCGCACCTCCTCAGCGCCCACGACGACCTCGACAAGCGTGCGCAGCGAGTCCTGGCCCTGGCCGGACTGGAAGGCAGCGGCCAGTTCGGCCAGAACCGCCTCGGCTCGCCCGAGCTCGTCCCGGCGCCGCACGAGCAGACCTCGCAGCGCCAGCTCGGGCGGTGCTGCGCGGTAGGCGCCGTCCTCGGCCGACACCAGCCCGGCCTCGTGGAGCGAGACCAGCACAGTTGTCGCCTCCCGGGGGTCCAACCCGATGTCGGCCGCCACCTCGGCGCAGTGGCTGCGCCCGTGTGTCACGAGGAACCGGTAAGCGCGCTCCTCGTCGGCGGACAACCCCAGGGCGGCGAGATCCATCTGCCTACCGTATGACGCCACCACCCCGACGGCACGGCCCCGGTCAAGGATCCGCGCCGTCGAGGCAGTGGTCAGGTCAGGTAGCGAGGCGACCTCACTGCACGCCGTAGAGGTGAGCGACGTACTGCTCGACGCGGTTGCCGTCGGCGTCCACCGCCACGACGTGCAGGGATGGCTGCGTCCCGGAGTAGGCGCTGTTGTCCACCAGGAGCGTCCACTCGCCATCTCGCTTGACCACCTCGACATCCGTCCAGGCAGCGTTGGGGAACGCGTCGACGTCGGCGAGCGGCAGCTCCTCGTCGGTGACCTGAGCGGTCACCTCGACGATCGGCGCGGGGTCGTGGCCCTCCTGGTGCCGGAACCCGAGGGTGATCTCGGTGCCTGCCTCGGCCGGGACGAGGTTGCGCTCATCCACGGGCACGTCGAAGGTCGGCAGCTGCAGCGGCAGGGCGACGATGTCGTCCCCCTCGGGACGATGGCTGTCGAACGAGAACGTCGTGCTCGTCTGCGTGCCCAGCAGCCAGGCACTGTTCCAGAAGGTCGGCAACCGGAAGTGGTTCGCCTGGACCCTCAGGTGGACGTCGTCGGGCACCTGCCACTGGCCAGCCGCCCAGGCACTGTGCTCCTGCTCCTCGCCGTCGATCCAGATGCGCAGGTTGCCCAGGTCGCCGAATCCGCCGATACCGTAGCGGCCCTCCACGCTGTCCTTCCAGTGCGTGAACGAGAAGCCCACGAGGTTGCCCTGCCGTTCCGCGATCCGCGACGGGGAACCATCGGACAGGTAGTGCAGCCCTGTCATGGACGGCAGCTTGTTCCACTCTGTGGAGGTGTGCTGGCCCGCCTCGTAGACCCTCTCGGGGTCCACCATCGTCTCGACCATGAACTGATTGCTGCTGGCCCACTGCCCCCACGTCAGGCCGGGCGTGTAGAAGGCCGTGCGCTCGTGCGGCGTCGCGACCGTCTGGCCCCAGCCGCCGATCGCGATCGAGTCCCCGGTCACCGGGTCCTTCGTGAGGACGTTCTCGTAGAGCAGGCCGTCCTCGCGCTGGGCGTACCAGCTCTCGTCCACCGTCGCCAGGTCGGCGTCGCGCACCGTGCGGGTCTGCTGGTCCGAGACGCGGTCCTCCTCGTGGAAGGCCAGGTTGTAGACGTAGTCCGCTCGACTCGCCTCGGTGCCCTCCTCGACCAGGCGCCAGTAGGTGCCGAACGAGAAGTCAGTGTCGTGCACACGCTTCGTCGGCAGCGCGAACAGGCTGGAGCCGGGGCCGCTGAAGACCGAGCCGCCGACGTACCAGTGGTCCTCGAAGATCTGGCCGTAGGTCAGGGTGCCCCCGCCAGAGACGGTCGGGCGGTCGGTCCGGACCCGGACCTCTACCGCCTCGCGGGCGTCGAAGGTGAGCGTCGTGTCCTGCTCGACGTGGATCTCTGGACGGCCGACGTAGGTGTAGTCCGTCGATCCCTCGGCGCGATACTCCAGCAGGAAGCCGTTGATCGAGAGCGAGCCGGCCCTCACACGCACGGTCACCGGCTCGCCGGTGAGCTCGACCTGGCTGGCCGTGATCTCATCGGCCTGCACAATCGTGAGGATGCCAGCGTCCGCGCGCTCACCGTCGTGGCCGACCACGTCGAGCGTCAGGTCTATGCTTTCCGGTTCCAGCCAGTAGCCGAAGCTGCTCGTCACCTGCCGGCCGTCCTGGGTGGTGGCCAGCACCCGGCCGCCGACGCCGCCAAACGTGGCCGGGTCCATCCCCTGCGCGCGGTCGGTTGCGGTGATGCGGACGGTGGTGGACTCCCCCGCGGCCAGGTGGACCGTGGAGCGGTCGAGCCGCACCGCGTTGCCGGTGACCGACCGGCCGTCGGCGCCCGCGAGGTCGCGGATCTTGAGCTGGAGCCGCACCGGTTCGGTCCCGATGTTCGTGTAGGTCAGCTCCCCGGACAGCTGCTCCTTGCCGGTGTGCGGCCACTCGAATGCGCCGAGGTTGACGCTGCTGCTCGCCAGCACCTGGGCGTCGACCGCTCCGGGCACCCACAGCTCCCCCGCACCTTGTGCGTAGATGCCGTCCGAGGGTCCCTCCTTGACCCCCGAGGTGAGCGACTGGCGCAGCTGCTGCACGCTCCAGTCGGGGTGCGCCTGACGCACGAGCGCTGCTGCGCCCGCGACGTGCGGGGCGGCCATCGAGGTGCCGCTCATCCCGGTGTACTCCCCACCAGCCTGCGCGCCCGTGATCGCGACCCCGGGCGCAGCGATGTCGGGCTTGACCCGGTGGTCAGGCGTCGGGCCGCGGCTGGAGAAGCGCGCGGTCTGCGCGTCAGCATCCACAGCGGCCACGGTGAGTGCGCCCTCGGCGCAGCCCGGGGAAGTGATCATCTGCGTCCCGCCGAGGTTGCCGGCCGCAACCACGAACAGGGACTCGGTGCTCAGCGAGTCCAGCGCCTGCGCAATGGGGTCGGTGCAGTCGGTCGGCAGCTCCGTACCCAGACTCATGTTGACGACGTCGGCGCCGGAGTCGACGGCCCACTCCATGCCCTCGATGATCCAGGACTCCTGCCCGCCGAAGGTGCCGAGCACCTTGCCGACCAGCAGGTCAGCGTCCGGAGCCATCCCAGCGCGGGCGCCGTCCGACGCCGCACCGGTGCCGGCCACGGTCGAGGCCACGTGAGTCCCGTGACCGTCCCGGTCATCAACGCCCTCGCCGGTGAAGTCACGAGCCTCGAGGACCTGGCCGACAAGGTCGGCATGGTCGCCGTCGATGCCCGTATCGAGCACCGCGACCGTCACGCCCGAGCCGGTGAGGCCTCGCTCCCAGATGCGTTCGGCGCCGGTCTGTCCCACACCGGTCGTCGGGTCGAGGCTGGCGAGCGCCTGAACCCTGCCGTCGAGCCGGATCGTCCGGTTGCTACGGGCCTGGCTGAGCATGGTGAACGTGGGTGCCGGGCTGTCCTTGTCGATGCTGACGGCGGTGGCACCGATCGACTCGAGGCTGGTCCCGGTCTCAAGTCCCCTGGCACGGGGCGCGGGACCGGTGACGATGACGGGGATGTCGTCCCGGCTGGCGTCGTCGTAGCCCGCGCGCACCAGGCCGGTCACGTTGAAGAGCTCACGGTCGAGCGTGTCCGCCTGGACAGCCGCGAGCGCGGAGACCGGCACGAGGTAGAGATTGTCACCCTCGCGCTGGCGGAAGTAGTCCCCCTCGCCGCGCAGGAACGCCGACGGCTCACCGTCGGCGTCGAAGGAGACGACGGCCTGGTCGCCGGTGATCAGCGTGACCGTGGTCCCCTGCTGATCGGCTGCGGCGCTGGCACCGACGATCTCCCCGGTCGGGTCTGACGTCGAAGTAGCGGTGGCCATCGGGGAGACGGCGGCGGTGGCCAGCAGGGCTGAGCTGAGCGCGAGCGACAGGGCAGATGGCCTCAGTCGACGCGGAGAAGGCGTGTGCATGTGTACCTCTCGACGGTGACGGACGCCCATACGATGTCAGCGCCCACACCGACCGAACAGACTTTTCGGCGACGACTAGTCGCCGTGTCCGATAGCCGCCATGGCGTAACCGGGTGTTGGGTGGCTAGGCATCGGACTGATCAGCGCTGCCGTGGCGCGGGGGTTGCGCGCGCCCGTGCCGCGATAGTCGTGACCGGATCCCAGTCATCAACGACGGCGCGCCCTATCGGTGGCCCCTCGGCTGCACGACAGACCCTGTCCATCCAGTTTGCCGGCGCCAGGCTGGTGGCGGTTGATACTCGGAGTCCCAGGGCATTGGCAGATACGACCGACAGCTCGGTTGTCCCGGTCCCGGCCAGGCGTCGCCGAAGGAACGTCGGCATGCACAGACGTTGTCCACGTTGGGATTGCGGGGGACGCGAAAACGCGGCGGCTTGAGGGTGGCTCCATAGTCCAGCACTGCGCCGTCGAGGATGGACCCGGCAGTCGATGACACGAAGAGCCAGGCCCCGGGGCAGCCGTAGCGCGCGTCGTCCGCCACCACGTCGGAGTCTGGATCCACCAACGCGAAGACATAGGTAGAACCGCAGCAGCCCCCTTCTTCCACGTCTATCCGCACCGCACCACCGAGATCCTCAATCGCCTGGATCGCTGGTCGGGACACACGGAACGGGGGCAGGATGCTCGCCTCACTCATGGCCACTGCCTACCACCGGCAACCGACAACGACCTCGCTCGACGACACGAGGAGAACGATTTCACCGTGGCACCACCTCGTCTCCCGGTGACAGTAGGCTCCACACTCGTGAAGCGGGTGTTCGCGACCGCGGGGCACGTCGACCATGGCAAGTCCACCCTGGTTCGCGCCCTGACCGGGCGCGACCCGGACCGGCTCGCCGAGGAGAAGGCCCGCCGGCTGACCATCGAGCTGGGCTTCGCGTGGACCCGGCTGCCCAGTGGGGCGGACGTCGCGATCGTCGACGTGCCGGGCCACCAACGGTTTGTCGGGACGACCCTCTCCGGGCTGGGCCCTGCCCCCGCCGTCGTCTTCGTCGTCGCAGCGGACCAGGGCTGGCAGCAGCAGAGCTCGGAGCACCTGGCCGCGGTCCGGGCACTGGGCATCTCCGAGGGGCTGCTGGTCGTCACCCGAACCGACCTGGCAGACGATTCCCGCCGCGAGGCGACACGGGATGCCGCCCAGAGCCACCTCGCCGCAGCCGGGCTCGACGTGCCAGCCGTCGCGGTCTCGGCGATCACCGGCGACGGCATGGACGCGCTGCGGACCGCCCTTGACGAGCTGGCGGCACGACTACCCGCGCCGGATCCGGACGCGCCCGTGCGGCTGTGGTGCGACCGGTCGTTCACCGTGCCGGGCGCGGGCACCGTCACCACCGGAACCCTCGGCGCAGGCACCCTCCGCACCGGCGACCACCTCTCGCTGCTCGCCGCAGCCAACCCTCAGGACGTCGTCGTGCGCGGGCTGCAGAGCGAGGACGTGCCGCGCGACGTCGTCCAGCCCGTCTCCCGGGTAGCCGTCAACCTGCGCCGGGTCGGCGCGGATGACGTCGTGCGGGGCTCGGTTCTCGTGTCGCCCGGCCGGTTCGCCCTGGCCGAGGTCGTCGACGTCAGGCTCGAGCCGGTTGAGTTCGACGGTCCGGTCGGATCGGCGACCGAGGGCCACGCACAGACCGCCAAGCCACCGGAGCAGGCTGTGCTGCACGTCGGCACCGCAGCGCTGCCCTCGCGGGTTCGCCCCCTCGGGGTCGCCCACGCACGGGTCACCACCAACCGCACCCTCCCCTGGCGGGTCGGTGATCGAGCCATCCTGCGGGATCCGGCCAGCCGGCGGCTCTGGGCGCTGCGCGTTCTGGACGTCGACCCTCTCCCCCTTCATCGGCGTGGCGCCGCCGCGCGGCGCGCCTCCGCGTTGGAGGACGCTCTGCCCGAGGGCGTGAGCTCCGGAGTGGACATCGCCTCACTCGCCGACCTCCGGGTGCGCTCGCGCGGCGCAGAGCTCCCCCCGACGCTGAGCCGGCTGGGCCTGGCGGACCCGACCTCTGCGGTGCGCATCGGCCAGTGGTGGGTCGACGAACAGCTCGTGGACCAGTGCGCGACCCGTCTCGGTGAGCAGTTCCGAGACCACCACCGGGCGCGGCCCCTGAGCCACGGCATACCCCTCGCCGAGGCGGTCCGGGCCCTCGAGCTGCCGGACCACCTGCGCCCGACACACGCGGGCGGCAGCCTGGCCGCAGACGTGCCGGCGCTCGGTCCCGATCTCGTCAAGCACGTCGCGCCGTCCGCAGGACTCGCCATCGAGGAGGGCCGGGTCCAGCTGCCGGGCGAGTCTGGGCTGGGCGTCGCCGAGGCCGCCGTGGCTGTCGTGGAGGAACGCCTGTCGTCCAACCCGTTCGCCGCCCCGGAGCGCGATGAGCTCCGGGCGCTGGGTCTGGGTCCCGTCGAGATCGCGGCCGCCGCACGCACGGGTCGTCTGCTGCGGCTCGCCGACGACATCCTGCTGCTCCCCGACGCTCCTGCCCGGGCGATGCGGGAGCTGGCCGCACTGGAGCAGCCGTTCACGCTGAGCGCCGCCCGCCAGGCACTGGGCACCACCCGACGCGTGGCCGTCCCCCTCCTCGAGCACCTCGATGCGAGGGGATGGACGCGGCGTCTCGACGGACAGCTGCGTCGGGTTGTTCGGTAACCATGACTGCGGCTGACGTGCAGCTCACGCACTCTCTCGCACTTCGCCCGACGCGACCGGCCCAGCACGTCTAGCGTGGAGCCGTGATCACCTCCCTCCCCACGACCCGGGTGCCCGATCCGCGCGACGCACCGCCGCTGCGCTGGGGCATCATCGCCCCCGGCACGATCGCCCACACCTTCGCCAGCACCCTGCCCAAGCACTCGCGGCAGCAGGTCGTCGCCGTCGGGTCCCGGGACGCGGAGCGTGCCGCCGGGTTCGCGGCGGACTACGGCATCGCGCGTCACCACGGCAGCTATCAGGAGCTCGTGGACGACCCTGAGGTAGACGCTGTCTACGTCGCCTCCCCACACTCGCACCACCATGACCACGCGCTGATGGCCATCCGCGCCGGCAAGCACGTGCTCGTCGAGAAGCCGCTCACCCGCAACGCCGCCGAGGCCCGCGACGTGGCAGACGTGGCCCGCGAGGCCGGCGTCGTCGCACTGGAGGCGATGTGGACCCGCTTCCTGCCCGGCACCGACGTGCTGCGCCAGCTGCTGAGCGACGGTGCGCTCGGTGACATCCTCTCCGTGCGCGCCGACCACGGCCAGGACATCGGACCGGAGAGCGCCGACCGGCTCCACAACCCGCACCTCGCCGGAGGAGCCCTCCTCGACCTCGGGACCTACCCCGTCTCGTTCGCCCAGCTGGTGCTCGGTCAGCCCGACGAGATCAGCGCGACCGGCCGGCTGACCGACACCGGCGTGGACGCCGCCGTCCGTGCCGTGCTCCGGTGCGGTGGCGCCGAGGCCGTACTCACCACGACGCTGGCCGAGCAGACCGAGAACACCGCGTCGATCGTCGGCACGCTGGGCCGCGTGGACCTGCCCGGCGAGTTCTTCACCCCGGTGCCGATCACGGTGACCAGCGCCCAGGACGGCGAGGTGCTGACCGCCGACCCCGGGCCGATCCAGGGTCACGAGGGACTCGTATACCAGGCCGCTCACCTGGCCCAGCTGGTCGCCGACGGGATCAGCGAGTCCCCGCTGATGCCGCTGGAGGACACGATCGGCATCCTCGCCACCTGTGACGAGATCCGCCGGCAGCTAGGGGTGGTCTACCCGGGCGAGTGAGCGCCTGCCACGACAAAACCTGTTGCGGGACCCGGCGGAGGCCAGGCAGCCTGGCAACCACGCGGCCATCCGCCGCACCGAGCCGGGACCGCCGCAGCAGCGGACCCCTGAGGAGAGGAGCAGTGACGTGACCACAACTGTCCTTGGTGTGCCCACCCGCCACCTTGCCTCTCCCAGGAGTTCCCTTGTCCCTGCAGCACCAGGACCACGCGTCCACCACTGACACCAGCCGTCGCACCGACGGCATCGACCCGTTCTTCGTCTTCGACTACGTCCCGCTCGACGGACCCGACGACCGGCCTCCCGACCCCGGGGACGAGCCGGACCAGTCCTCCGGCCAGCGGATGACGACCTACTGGGACGTCGAGAAGGGCTGTCGCGGCCCCGATCCCCGTCCCGACTGGGTGGTGACCGACGCCGGCGCGGTCGACACCGAGCTCGGCGTGCTCAAGACCGGCAAGGAGGCAGATGTCTTCCTGCTCGAGCGCGCAGCCCCTGACGGGACCGCGTCCGTCTACGCGGCCAAGCGCTACCGCAGCCCCGAACACCGCACCTTCCACCGCAGCGCCGCCTACACCACCGGTCGGCGCGTGAAGCGCAGCCGCGACACGCGGGCGCTGGAGCGCAAGTCCGCCCACGGTCGCGCCATCGCCGCCGGTCAGTGGGCGATGGCCGAGTGGGACGCCCTCTGCCGCTACTGGACCGTCGGCCTACCGGTCCCCTACCCGGTCCAGGTCGACGGCAGCGAGATCCTCATGGAGCTCATCGCGTATGACGGCCAGGCGGCCCCGCGACTGTCGCAGGTCAGGCCGGACACCGATCTGCTGGCCGAGTACTTCCACCAGATCCGCACGGTCATCTCCGTCATGGCGGCCGAGGGCTGGGCGCACGGTGACCTGTCGGCCTACAACATCCTCGCTGCCGGGGACCGGCTGGTCGTCATCGACCTGCCCCAGGTGGTCGACCTGGTCTCCAACCCCGAGGGTGCCGACTTCCTCATGCGGGACTGTCGCAACGTGTGTTCCTGGTTCCAGGCCCGTGGCCTGGACGTCGACTCCCAGGAGCTGTTCGCCGAGGTGACCCCAACCTGAGCCACCGGCCCGCTGCGCGCTCTGGTTGACTGGCGGCATGGCTGGGCGTCGGTGATGTTCGACTATCCAGCCTTTGTGCGGCTGTGGATCTCGGACACCACCAAGTGGCTCGGCCTGTTCACCTCGGGCCTGGCGCTGCAGCTGTTGCTCATCACGGACCTGGGTGCAGATCAGACCGACCTGGGCCTGGTGAGGTCGGCCCAGTGGTTGCCGATGCTGCTCTTCGGGCTGCTCGCCGGCGTGCTGATCGACCGGGTGCGGCGCCTCCCGGTGCTCGTGATCGGCGACTCGGTCTGTGCGGTGGCCTTCGGCGCGATCGGGGTGCTGGGCCTGACCGGGCACCTGACCGTGCCGCTGGTCGCCGGGCTGGTGTTCGTCGTCGGGTTGGCCTCGCTGAGCAGCACGGCCGCGCACCAGTCCTTCCTGCCCCGCCTGGTGCCACTGTCCGAGCTCCCCCGCGCCAACGCCCGCCTCGAACAGTCGATGACGGCCGCCGAGTCCGTCGGGCCGTTGCTGGCCGGCGTGCTCGTCCGAGCGCTGTCGGCCCCGGTCGCGGTCCTGGTCAACGCGGCCACGTATGCCGTGTCAGCCCTGGTCCTGTCCACGATCCGCGCCCGTGAGCCGGCGCCAGCCTCCGCCACGGACCGCCACCTCGGACGGGAGCTCGTCGAGGGGGCCCGCTGGGTCTACCGGCACCCCACGTTGATGCCGTACGCCGTCGGGCTGCACACGTGGTTCTTCTTCAACTCCGCGGTCCTGACGATCCTGGTGTTCTACGCCTCCCAGGAGCTCGGACTCGGTGCGGTGGCTATCGGCCTGGTGCTGGCAAGCGCGGGCGTGTCCGGCGTGGTGGGCGCCGGGCTCGCGCCGCGGCTGTCCGAGCGGTTCGGCCTCGGGCTCGTCGTGTGCCTGGCGGGCTGGACCTCACCACTAGCCTTCGTCCTCGTGGCGCTGGCGCCCACCGGCGGCACGGGCCTGCTGGTGCTCGTCGCGGGGCAGCTGTTGTACGGGGTGGGCAACGGCGTGCGCGGGCCGCTCGAGATGAGCTACCGCAACGCGGCCACGCCCGACCGGCTGCGGGCCCGGATGAACGCGACGATCCGCTCCTTCAACTGGGGCACGATCACGGTCTCGGCTCCGCTGGCGGGATGGTTCGCGGTGACCTACGGCAACCGGTCGACCATCCTGGTATGCGTCCTGGGACTGGCCGTCGCGGCCCTGATCCCGACGGTCTCGCCCTTCCTGCGAGCGCGGATGCCGGAGGGCGAGCCGGACCTCAGCTGATGGTCAGTCCGGATCCCCCTCCGCGGATCCGGCCGCGACCGCACTCCGGACCATTGCCAGCCCGTGATCTGAGATCAGGCCCAGCTCGTGCGCGCGCTCGGCTGCCTCGGCATACGTGTCGAACAGCCAGATGCCCTCGGTTGCCAGCGCCTCACGCACGCTCTCGTCGGCCTGGGTGACGTTGTGGATAAAGACCGCCCGCACGTGCGTCGGGTCGCGCTCGAGCATCGACCGGCCGACGTCGACGTCCGCCTGCCCGTTGTCGCCGATGAAGACCACCTGCGACTCGGGGAACAGCCGGCGGGACCGGTCGAAGTTGACCATCTTCCGCTCGGCGATGCGCCCCTTCGTCGCCAGGTTGAGGATGTGACCGGTCATCACCGAGTGAGGCGGAAGGCCGATGCCCGCCAGACCGTTGCGCGTGTAGCTCTCGACGAGCCCCCGGGGATCGCTGGGCCGGGCGGTGATGAAGGTGAGGTCGCCCGGACTGCTCGGGACGCTCGCCGCGCCGTGGTCCAGGGCCCGTAGGAACTCCACGACTCCCGGATAGACGGCCCCTCGCGGGTGGCGCCGGTCATGCAGCATCGAGCGCACCGTGTCGTCGATGTCGCACAGGATGCGTAGGTCGTCGGACGGGTTGTCGCCGGCCTCGGCAGCGATGTGGTCCAGGATCTGGGCACGCACCTCCTCGTCCTCGATGTCGTCGAAGACCAGGTGGTCCAGGTCGTGGTAGCTGCCGGTGCTGTTGACCAGCCCCTTGAAGTCCCTCAGGTCCTCGCCGTGCAGCGAGAGCACGAGGTCACGGATCGCGCGCTCGTGGCTGCGCGGCGTGGGGCCCCGATGCAGTGCGATCGCGAGCTGGGCGAGCCGCGGCACGGTGAGGTGACCTCGGCGCTCGCGCACCAGCAGGTACAGCAGGGCACTGCGGTGGTCAGGTCCGAACGGGCGGTCGTCCACCTTGCGCACCAGCGCGCCGAGCTCGAGCTCCGCCAGGACGAGGTCCAGCTCCTCAGGCGGCGTCTGCCGCAGCTCCTGCACGATCCGGGCCTCCGCATCGCGCCCCACCCAACCACGCATGAGCTCCGTGATCGCACCGGCCCTGGCCGACCGGGGCGTCTGAACGGTCAGCGCAGACGGCAGCACGGTGCAGTCCACCTCCAGCACGTCGACGTGGGGGTCCCCGTCGATCTGGAGGGTCACCGGCTGCTCGCTGAAGATCCTGACGGTGCCCGCCTGACGGTAGGCCAAACCGGGGACGTCCCGGCTCCACCCGAGCAGCCCCTTGAGGGCGATCGGTGCCCAATGCACGACGGTGGGCGGTGCGACGTGGACCAGATCCAGGACGCCGTCGTCAAGCACCGCGTCCGGCACGACCTTGATGCCGGCGGGGATCAGCCCGCAGTTCGCCACCAGCACGCTCCAGGCCCGCAGCTCCTCGCGCGGTCCCCCGTCGACCTCGACACGCAGCGGCAGCAGCCGCTTTGTCAGCCTGCGGGCGCCCGGCTCGAAGTACGCCAACCACCCGATCCACCGCTTCAGGTCCTGCCGCGTGGCGGCCACCGTGGCGGCGTCGTGGCCGATGCCGACGAGCACCAGGAAGTGGTGCGGCGAGGACTCGACCGGGCCGGCGGGGCCCAGCTGGACGTAGGTGGCGCGGCCGATGTCCAGCTCCCGTTGCCCGCCCAGCAGGGCGACCCGCACCATCTCGGTGATCCGCGACCGAGGGAGTCTGAGGTTGCGCGCGAAGAGGTTGGCCGTGCCAAGCGGCAGTATGCCGAGGGGCACGCCGGTGCCGGCCAGGACACCGGCGACCTCGCGGACCGTGCCGTCACCGCCGCCGACCACCACCAGGTCGGCGCCCTCGTTGAGGGCGGTGCGGGTCTGGCTGGCACCCGGCTCGGTGACCGTCGTGTAGTGGATGGCCGGATCGGGCCAGCCCTGCGCACGGCATACGCGGTGGAGCTCGGCCTGCGCTGCCCAGGCGCGGGGGGCGGCCGGGTTGAGCACCGCCGCGACCTGCGTGGTCCCGGACACGGTCGGCCGTCAGTCGCGGAGTCGGTCGATCAGGGAGGTGGCGATCGTGTCGGGGGTGAGCCCGATGCGCTCCAGGACCTGTCCGCGGGAGCCGTGGTCCAGGAACTCCTTCGGGATCCCGTAGGTCCAGACCGGACGACGGTCCCCGCCCGCCCGCATGTGCGTGGCGAGCGCTGCACCGACACCGCTCTCCACGACGTTGTCCTCGATGACCGCGACGACCCCCGCCGAGGTGGTCAGCTCCAGCAGGTCGTCGCTGATCGGCAGGACCCAGCGCGGGTCGACGACCTTGGCCGAGATGCCCTGCGCCCCGAGCTTCTCCGCGACCGCGGTCGCCACGCCGGCCATCGCACCCACGGCGACGAGCAGCAGGTCCGGGGTCTCGCTCTCGCGCAGGATGTCGACGGTCCCGTGGGCACCGACCGCCTGGATCGGCTCGCTGACCGTGCCCTTGGGGAAACGGATCACGGTCGGGCCGTCGTCGACGTCGACCGCCTCACGGAGCGCCTGTCGGATCTGGGCACCGTCACGCGGGGCAGCCAGCCGCAGCCCCGGCACGATGGACAGCAGCGCCATGTCCCACATGCCGTTGTGGCTGGCTCCGTCCGTGCCGGTCACGCCCGCGCGGTCGAGCACGAAGGTCACGCCCTGACGGTGGAGGGCGCAGTCCATCAGCAGCTGGTCGAAGGCGCGGTTGAGGAACGTGGCGTAGATCGCGACGACCGGGTGCATCCCCGAGAAGGACAGACCCGCGGCCATGGTGACGGCGTGCTGCTCGGCGATCCCGACGTCGAAGACGCGGCCCGGGTGCTTCCTGGCGAACCCGGCCAGCCCGACAGGGATCAGCATGGACGCCGTCAGGGCGACGACGTCCTCCCGCTCGTCGGCCAGGTCCAGCAGCTCGTCGCTGAACTCGTCGGTCCACGAGCGGCCGGACAGCTCCAGTGGCAGGCCGGTCTCCGGGTTGATGGCGCCCACGGCGTGGAACCGGTCGGCCTCGTCGCTGGTGGCGGGCTGGTAACCGTGCCCCTTCTCGGTGATCACGTGCACCAGGACCACGCCCCCGAAGTCGTGCGCGCGGCGCAGTGCGGTCTCCATCGCCGGCAGGTCGTGCCCGTCGACCGGTCCGAGGTACTTGAGCCCGAGGTCCTCGAACATGCCCTGCGGGCTGACGATGTCCTTGATGCCCTTCTTGACCCCGTGCAGCGTGCCGTACATCTGCCGGCCGATGACCGGGGTGCGGTGCAGCACCCGCTTGCCCCAGGACAGGACGTTCTCGTAGTTGCGGCTCGCGCGCAGCGAGGCGAGGTAGTCCGCCATCCCGCCGATCGTGGGCGCGTAGGACCGCTCGTTGTCGTTGACCACGATGATCAGCGGGAGATCCGGGTTGGCGGCGATGTTGTTCAGCGCCTCCCAGGCCATGCCACCGGTGAGCGCACCGTCGCCGATGACCGCGACCGTATGCCGGTCGGTCTCGCCGCGCAGCTTGCGTCCCGTGGCGATGCCGATCGCCCAGGACAGCGAGGTGGAGGCGTGCGAGTTCTCGACCACGTCGTGCTCGGACTCGGCCCGGCTCGGGTAGCCCGAGATGCCGCCCTCCTTGCGCAGGGTCGCGAAGTCCTGGCGTCCGGTCAGCAGCTTGTGCACGTAGGACTGGTGACCGGTGTCGAAGACGATCGTGTCGCGCGGGCTGTCGAAGACCCGGTGCAGGGCCATCGTGAGCTCCACGACTCCGAGGTTCGGGCCGAGGTGGCCGCCGGTGCGGGACACCGAGTCGATCAGATAGGTCCTGATCTCCTGGGCGAGGTCGTCGAGTTGTGCCGGTGACAGCCGCTTCAGATCGGCTGGTCCGGCAACGCTGCTGAGCAGACCCACGATGCGTCGGCGCCTTTCTCCCGTGAACGTGACGCCCGAGTCTACGGCCTGTCCGCTGTGGGCCGCCTGGGAGCCAGCCCAAAGAGGCCGCGCCAGACGTCATCCCCCACGTCATCGCGCCGAGATCGGTGCCCGCACGCGCATCGCCTCCAGCAGCAGCTCGGCGCTGCGCAGAGCAGCGCGCAGCCGCAGCCCCTCCTGGGTCAACGAGCCCAGCACGTCGCCCAGCGAACCGGCCGGAAGCAGCGGGCCGAGGTCGGCGCGGACGTCTCGCCAGGCACCACGCATCGCGTCCAGCTCGGCCCTCAGGTGCCGCACGGTGATCCACGCCAGGGCGACCGGGTGCCGCCGCCACGCGCGGTAGGCCCGGTAGTCCGCGGGGCACTGGTCGAGCAGCCACGACACCGCCGCCTCCTCCCACCCGGGCACGCCGGTCGGCGGCACGCGCTCGGGCCACCC
>Ga0079224_100003701_pt1 | contig 19413 bp, 18 predicted proteins | sample Stecom2015_FD_80414 | JGI IMG/M metagenome (GOLD analysis project Ga0079224, IMG submission 80414) | Agricultural soil microbial communities from Utah to study Nitrogen management - Steer compost 2015 | ecosystem: Environmental > Terrestrial > Soil > Agricultural land | place: USA: Utah... | reverse complement strand
CACATCCGCCGGATATTGGTTGCTTTGCTCGGCCAAATCTCGCACTCGCCGAAAACTGTAAATCCTGTTCAGATCGCCGACAGACAGGACCTGTTGCCAGGACGTATCCAGCACAAGGTCCTTCGACAGGTCGATAGCGGGGTCCGTTGCAGCTCTTTTATTAACGCCCGGATTCCCCTTTACATAGTGGAAATCAGTAAGATTGATCACGTGACTTGAGTCCCACTCGCGTCCAAGAAATCGTGCGATATTAGCCATCGTGCCATTAAAATCACTGACAAATTCCTCGTAACTCACGTAGAGATATTTCATGCCGTGATTGATGCTGAACGAATGAATGCTTTGCAGTGACTCAGCCCACTGCAATCCGTAGAACTCCAGCGGAAATCGAACCTGATTCTTCTTTCTGAGGGAAGCAATCCATGCGTGGGGACTCTTTGAAATGTGGATTATGGAGGATTCGATGTCAGTTGCCGGGCGACTCTTGATCCACCTGAGATCCTTGGACGCATCTATGATCAGGTCCCGATCTGCCGGCAAATGCTTCGACACTGTCGTCCAGTATGACGCAGGATCGGCGCGGAGACTTTCGACGATCACATCGCCCCAAACCGGACATTCATGACTTACGCCGCCGGCTTTACAAACCGTACAAAACTTGCTGTGTTTGTATGCACCGCCTGACTTCCTGAAGATCAATGCCGGCTCGCCAACGAAGTAGCTCCCGCGCAGCAGGCTCAACGCGAGGGACAAAATCGTTGAACCCGAGAAATTCAGTGACATTACGTAAGCTACCTGTCGGATCATGATTCTATCTGTTGATCTGATTTAGCGATGGCTTCTGTGATGTAGCGGGCGATCTGCTGACGCGCGGGCACATCCCCTTGCGCAAATATTCCTTTAATGAAGGACTCACCCATGCCTGTCTTGCCGTTAACCCTCAGGAGTGCTGCTTCCAATTCTTCGTAGGAGTATGCCAGCTCCACTGCCCGCTGGTCAATAAAGTCGACTCCCTTGAATTGATTTAGGGGATCAACCGAGATGACGGGCACTCCGCAAAGCATGGCCTCGTAGGCTACAGTGGAGGTGCCGGTAATCACACAGCTGCAGCCCTTCAGCCAGTCGAATATACTCTGGGGCAAGCGTTTGCCGCGTCTGCGATCGATTATCCGCCTTTTCTGATCGCTGGAAAACAGTGAATATGCATCAATACGCTCCTTCCTGTGAAGCTTGATTACAAACTCCAGTTCCGAGTGACTGCGAATAAGGCGATCGATCCACTCCAGCGTAAGGCGATAATTCTCAACAGAGGTTCGATGGCCAACACCGGATAAGGCAACGAGCACAAACCGACCCTTCAACTGAAGTTGGTTCTTGATGTCGGGGTGCGGATGATCCGCGCCCTGGTGCGCTTGGTTGTCTAGGTAAGGCGCACCGGTCACTACAACATTCACTCCGGCTAGGCCATCCTGCTCCAGTATAGCCTTAAACGCGGGACCATAGACAAAGAAGTCGTCAACGATATGATATTTATTGACTATTTCATGACCCAGCAGTCCGTGCTGAATCATTCCTGTCCTGCAGTTTCGTCTCCGTGCAAGTCGTGCCAGCAGGCGTCCCTCCCAGGTAAGATCGTTGCCGACGAGGATGTAAGAGGGGGATGTCCTCTCCAACAAATCAACCATCTCGTTGGTTAAGCCCAGCAGGTCGGGATAATATCGCGACAAAAGCTGTCGCACCGGCTGATCCTGTGTTCCGTCGATTCTGCTATATATTTCCTCCTCCGCGAGGAAAACATCGCTTCTCGCCGAGGTCGTACGTCCGCTAAGGATATATGCCCGGATTCCTTTTGCGCGCAGGGACTTGTATATCGGAACCCTCGTCGTAACGACGATGGACGGAATGCCTTCGGAAGCCAGAGACTCGACTATGGGAACCATTTGATTTACGTGCGTTGGCTCGATGGGGAACAGAAAAACCACATTAACCATTCGTTCAACACGCCGGCTCATCATCGCCACAGTTCTGAGGCGCACTTTGTGGTACAAGCGATAGAGAAAACCTTTTAGACCTTTAGCAGGAGGGACCGGGGACCTTTCCTTAAAGAAATGGATAAGAACGTCCAATGGATTAATTAATCCAAGTCGATCAGCTTCTTGCTGAATTCGTCCATTTACATCAAACCATTGATAGTCGGTCACTGCTCACGCAATACTTCTAATCATGACTTCTGTTTCATTGCCCCTTCTGGTTCACCTTCGATAATCACCGATTTCCATTCGCTCTGCTTTCGTTCTATTAGGAGGACAAAAAGGCCACACACCGCGCACCCAATTTTTTTCATTGTATAGTACGCCCAGCTGTTTGAGCACTGAGTAGTCTATTTTTAAAGTACCTAATTGCCGCTCGAATGGGCCTAAAATGGTCCATGATACCAATTTTCGCGACAACGGGATAGGGAGGGAAAATCCGATAAATCGAAGACAACCAGAAAATCACATATACTTTAAGCCCTTCGACAAAATCGCCTCTCGCCATTAGACCTTCACTAATTCGCAAATAGTATCCCTTCTTTCCTATATGATACTGCTGCTTCAGCCCCTCGTCTCGTCCAAATTCCATCTTCAGGGCCTGCCGTATCTTCAATCCGTTCCTAGCTTTCTCCGCTTTGTCGAGTCGTCTCATCACCCCAACATTGACGCGATACGCGCTAGTGAGATCAGGTATATATCCAATTGGACCGCACATCGAACAACAAAGAAAAAGAGACATGTCGCCATACGGCATCCGCTTTATGAACTCCATCACTTTATCCGTGAGAACCTGTCGTTTAAAAAAAAAGGTACACGTATGAATCGCATTCATCTGCATCAACATGTACGTCTCGAGCTTATCTATCCCAGGAGGGACACGTCTGTCTTCTCTTATCAATTCTCCCTCTGAATTAACACGAATCATGTCTGTAAAAACACCGGAGTATGTTGGATGACTCTCAAGGTATGCATACTGCTTACTCAACTTTTCCGTGTCAATCCAATAATCATCTCCTTCACAGAGAGCAATATACTTGCCTCTTGCCATCCGCAGATTCTCCAGCATGTTATATCGCCCTGTAGGTTTGCCGTCAATAAAAATAACGTCCTGCCTTCTTCTAAGGAAGAGGCGAATTTTTTCAGGATACTTTTCTTGATAGGCCTTACAGATTTCCCTTGTACCATCGTTGCTTTCATCCTCGCCCAAAACGATTTCAAATGGAAAATCGGTCCTTTGTGCCAGAATGCTGTCCAGACACTTCGATATGTATTTTACCTGCTGGTAAGTCTGCACACAAACCGAGACTACAGGCGCACTCACATTGTCATGGGATTGCTCAAAATCGCCCATGTCGCAAATAGTAATCATTCATCCTTTCCCAAATGGCATCCTCCAGAACCCGCTTATTTGTCACCGAAAACAGCGAATTGTCAACCTTAGACTCCTTGCCATCGACAGGAACAATCCTGCCCAGTTCATCTAGTATCAGATTCGGATTCTGGCAGAACTCCTCATACTGGATCTTGATATATCGACCGGCTGGAATTCTGGATAGTCCTTCCTCGACAGCATCATTCGTCTCATAAACCTGATCAATCACCTGCTCATAGTAAGGCTTCTGTCTAATGACGTCATAGTTCGGCGGTTTGAATGAATACCAACCCTCGTAATTTCCAAAGAATTTTTTCCGAGCGAGTAAAAGCGATTGGGCATTGTACAACACATCTCTTTTGACAAAAATAAAGTAGATATTATTCGCAAGACCCGCTAAGTAAGGGATATGCCAGTTCATCTTCATCGCCTTCATCAACAAGGGCTTGCCAAAGGCGTACTCGATCGCTGCAAGCTCTTTCAAAAAAAGGGTCACATCCACATTTCGTAACTCTTCATCCGACAACTTCTGAATTTCCCCGAACTTGAAAAATCGATTCCAAAAGTACCAGAACTCATGCGGCTCGGAAGGCCCAAAAGTCTTGCCAAGGTCAGATGTAAACGCCTTCTTATCCGGACGCGAAAAGATCTCGCCATTTCGGTCAAAATCAAGCAGCATTTGCTGAATCCGTGCACCTAAATAAGGAGCGAAATAAAAGCGGGACATAAGATTAGTAGGGTATGCAAACAGTCCCGTTGAGGCAAGGTATTGATACAACAATGTTGACCCACTCCGAGCGCAACCAACTATAAAAAAAATCGGCTTCGTCGGCCGCGAAAAGCGCTCGATGGCCTGCGCTTCAGGGCCCTTCAACAACTCTTCCATTTCGCGAAATAGCGTTTCTAGCTCCCCAATTTTTTTGTACCGGTCCTGTCGCTGCTCATTTTCCATTGAGAAACGTTTTTACTACATCAATAATTCGGTTTACATCTTCAGTATTCAGTCGCTGATCAATAGGTAGTGCACACAATCGCGAAGTTAGGCAATACTCCCATTGATCTTCGGCCGTGTTCTCCAACACGTTGTCCCAGTACAGTGGGACAAATATATTGTTTTCGATAAGGTGGTCTCGAAGCCCGGGCCTTTCGGGAAGAAAAGGATACGCCAGAGGCACTTCGGCATTATCGAGAGGAAGCTGCAATTGATTTATGGAACCCAAGGTGTCGTGCAACCTGCGATAATTTCGCTTTCGAATATCAGCCAATTCAGCGTATCTGACGCTACGCACAAGCCGCTCTGTCAACTTTGACATTCGGCGTATACCAACCGTATAAAAAGACCTCTCAACCTTTCGAAAGCTGTCATATCCTTCCCTTGCCCCGAACTCGTGCCGTCTTAGCAAATAGTCCATTCGCTCGATAGACGTGTCCACCTCCAACGAATAGTAGTCTTCAAGTTTAACCCTGTCCGAATACAAGTATGCGCCGTCCGGCACGCCAAAAAACTTACGACAGGAATAAAATGTATCTGTTCCGTCTACTGGAACACTGTAGAACGCCTGCGCATTGTCAACAATCAAAGCCCCCTTGTATCCAGACGCAATCTGCTCTATATACCTGCTCTTTAGTCCAAAATAGTTCGTATAGAGTATTCGCGAGTTCGCCGAAATCGGCTCAGACAATTCTATCTCAAGGTCCTTATTAAGAGAGTAAAATTTACGTCTGAGCCCCAACTTCTTTACAGATTCAAGAATTGCACTGCAGGTGTAATAAGGAATGTAAATTGTGTCGGGCGGCTCGCTCCTCAACAGAAATTCCAGGCAACTTCTGCCCAAGTTAAACCTCATCCCAGTCTTATGATACTCCTCACCAGCCGGAAGTTCAAGTTCAAAATAGCCGCCTATGGGTACTACTCTTTCCATTAGCGTGACCACAATCTACTAACGAATGGGATCCGCTTAACCAACCTGGGAACGCGCGAGACTGCTCGTATACCAGCATTCCTTTCAAGGAGCGCCAGCCGTTGGTTAAGATCTTCAATCTTTTGATACGTGCAAACACGATCTTGCTGTAAATCGCTAAAAGAAAATTCAAAGCTGCGGGGTTCTTCCGCTTTTGTCAGATAGCGCAGAATGTTACACTCAGTCAAGAATGCAATGAAATTGCGGTAGCGGCGCGGATATACCTCGTTGAATTCTTCATACCGGGCTCTTTCAAACAGATCGTCCACTGACAAATCTGATGCTTCATCGTAATCTAGTACAGGTATTTTGAAAAAGTTAGCAATTTCCCTGACACGTATATCCCTGGCTAACATCACCGCAGGAATACCCTGAATGATCGCGGCAATGCAACCATGAAGCCTTGCACCAAATACAAAATCTGCTTGCCCTATCCGGTCAAACCACGAGTCAAAGTCCCAAACGAACTCGCCATTTCGCTTAATATTTTCGAGCGCAACCCGTCCATGCTTATGTCGAATATACTTGTTGGTTTCCGACTGCACTAACTTTGCATCGTGGGCGAGCCTTTCAGTAAACACCGCCTCATCCAAAAAATCTTGACCTAACAACGGTACCCCCGAGATGAGCTTCGCGGATACATCCGAAAGCGTTCTATGAAAAACATTAAGCGGCCGTGAATAACTTGACCGGCGTTCCACTCGGAAATCATACGAAAGGGGATTAAAAAGTGTTGGACATCCCACTGGGACAACGTTGTTGAATCCCTCTTTGTACAAGAGGCTCGCCGTATGAAACCCCCGGACGCCAATTAGCCCTGTTGTATTCGACACGTGCCTTAGAATCCGCAGCATTGATGGATGCACAGAACGAACGTTCCCCGCGTTCTTCACGTAGTCCTGAATGCCAAGGGAAAATGCAGCGGTCGGGATATCCAGTTTCTCGACAAAATCGGCGTAGGGTTTGACGTCTCTCCAGTCCGTTATATGAGTTGCGAAAGCCAAAACGCACAACTCGTATTGACGCCGATACTCCTCGACCTTGGAAAAATCGTCAACATAATCTGCGTCAAACATCTTCATCAAAGTCCGCGATATCAGTGAAGCACCATGATTACTCGCAAATCGCGTATTCTCAGAAGACCATTTGTCAAGATCACCAGGGTAGTTATACACGGGACTCAACCCTATCACCATTACCTTCTTCATACAATTGGATTATACTAGCTCATACTCGCTTAGTCTCGATCGCACCTCAGCCAGATCAAGGTTCATTATCATGTCAATTATCGACAACGCCGGAACAAACTCACTGGTACCCAATTGTGGATAGGGGCTCAAACTAGGTCGCAAAAAGCTTAGCTCAATTCCATGCGATGCAAAATCATCGACACTATAAAGGTCCTGACCACCAATAGGGTTAATATATCGACGTATATTCAAATGCTTCGCCATTTCAAAAATCCTATACTTATTCCTCAAACTGTGGTCAATAGGCAGCGTCGAAGAGACTATGATATCAGTTTTAATACCCAATAGCTTACACGTCTCGACAATTGAGTTATAAATATACTGGAACAAATTCGTGGATTCGAACAAAAACACCTGTTCAAGAAATGGAAATATGGTTTCGAAATATGGAGCCTGCCGATAATATTGCTTCACTTTCCTTAATATCCTGTGTCGTTCTTCGCTCATGTATATTTCGGACACGCGTCGGTCAACAACGTCAAGGTAATCCGAATCCTTTACCAAATTTATTGTGAACATTTCTATGCGTCCGTTAAAAAGCAAGCGATTCCTATGAAACCATCCCTTTTTGGAGAACTCTACGTTATCATACACCACAAAGACATCAACTGCGTTTAATAGTTGGAAGTATCCAAAGTAGGGGAAAAAGTACGGCTGCATCACGGCGAATTTCATATCCCTCTAAACACTTGCTAGTACCTTTGCAATTAAATCCTGGTCTTGTTCACTAAGATCGTGGAACAACGGAAGGCACAATATCCGTCCGCAGATGCTATCGCTAACAGGCATCTCAACTCGCGTGACATATTCCAGTTGAGAAAGTGAGGGGAAAAAATACCGACGAGCAAACACACCGTGGCGTTCAAGCATATCTTTAGCCTTCGTGCAATACTGCTCATTCGGAAATATTATCGGGTAATAGGCATAATTATAGTCACATCCAGGGAAAATGGACTGTTTACGTACATCCAACCCACTGAGAACTTCGTCATAATATTCACATTGCGCCTTTCTCCGTTGCAAAATCAAATCGATGCTCTCCAGCACGCAAAGACCGACAGCGGCATGAATTTCGGAGTTCTTTGCATTGATCCCCACACCCTTGTAATTCATAGACCCACTATGGCCAAAATTCCGCATAAGAGCCATTCGCTCTACTATTGCCGGATCATTTGAGGAGACCCCTCCCCCTTCAACTGTATGCATCAACTTAGTAGCATGAAAGCTGGTAGTAGCTACATCACCATAGCTGAATAGGCACCTCCCTTCGAACTTCGATCCAAAGCAATGAGCGGCATCATAAATAACCTTTAATTTATGTTTCTGAGCAATCGTCTCTATTGCATGAATATCACAGGCATTTCCGAAACAGTGGGTAGCCAAAATACCCACAGTTCTCGGGCTAATAACCGCCTCAATGTTGCTTGGGTTTATGTTCAAGGTTGCCTCATCAATATCCGCAAACACTGGCTTGCAACTTTCCCAGACAATTGAAGAAGTCGTAGCAACATACGAAAAGGGCGTTGTGATGATTTCACCACGAAGATTCAGCGCCTTAATGGCCATCTGCAAAGCAAGGGTGCCATTGGCAACAAAAAGAAAATGTCGGATACCCAGGTAGGTCCTTACCCTTTCCTCAAACATTCTCACGAGTGGCCCATCATTAGTTAGCCAGTTCCTCTCCCAGATCTGGTCAATATATTTATCAAAAACCTGTCGTGCAGGTAGGAAAGGTTTCGTAACAGGTATCATACCCGATTGAAAATTAACGACTTAAAATCCCTAATGGGCGACATCCTCAGTATCCACCCTGTCAAGAGGTACAGCGGCAGACCCGTACACCCTGTCACCACCAACTGCAATATATCTGAAGGTGATTTAGTAAAAGTGTTCATCCATTGAACCTCGAAAGTTACGACAGCGCCCATGGCTACTGAAAGGAGGATCACAGGAATAAAGTCCCTCATTTGTTCGTAAAGACCATAACCAATTAATCGACCACTATAATATGTATTTACCATAAAGCCCGCTACCGTGGTCACCGCTTGAAATATCAGGAGGCCCTTGATGCCAAACGGTATTACAGCAAATATCAGCAGTGTCGTATACGTTTTCTTTATTATCTCTAATCTGAGCACAAGGTCGCTTCTTCCTTTAACTTTCAATATGTTTAGATTGTAGGCCGCAAGGGGATAGAATATTCCCGAAACACAAAGAATTTGAAAGTATTCGGCGGCTGGTAGCCATTTTTCCGTGAACAACAGAACAAACAAGGGATCCGCCAAGACAGCCATCCATACAAGCAACGGACTTAGCCAAAAAAGGACTTGTTGCATTAGTCTTCGATACAACCTTTTCAATCTTTCATCCTCCTGCTGGATGGAAGCGAACACAGGGTACGTGACTTTATCCAACGCGGACGAAATATTACGAAGAGGCAATTGCCGAAGAGTGTTTGCACGATTGAAATACCCCACTTCCGCCGCATTGAAAAACTTACCTATTATGAGGACATACAAATTCTGATAAATAGTATTGAGCATGCCTGACAGGGTAAGTTTGTATCCAAAATTGAAATGTTCACGGAACTTTATCCTATCAAATACTAGATTTGGCGTCCAATTGCTAATCAGCCACAGATGTACTGATGCCGAGGTAGATTGAACCAAGTGCATACCCACCAAACTCCAAACACCGTAGCTGTTGAAGGCCATCCAAATCCCAACCCCACCCCCAAGTACGATAGCGACTGTCTGGACTGTCATTTGCGTCCTGAACTCCATTTGCTTCGTCAACCGGGTGTTCTGAACATTGGTGAATGCCCTTATTACAAACGATAGACAGTAAATTCGTGTAATAGCTGTTAATTCAGGCTGGTCGTAAAATTGGGCAATCCATGGCGCCGACACGTAGATAATCCCATAAACCAACACGCTACCCACGAGATTGATATAGAAGACAGTAGAATAGTCAACATTAGAAGGTCGTTCCGTTCTAATCAGCGAAGACGTCAAACCGCTGTCAATTAAGGAGTTTCCGATAGCCAGAAAGACAGTTAGCATGCCAATCAAGCCGAATTGCTCCGGAAGAAGGGCACGCGCCAATATCACAGACACCACAAATCCAATGGCCTGCAAACTAAATCGTTCAAGAAAGGACCATGCTAACCCTACCAAAGCCTTTCGTTTCAGATCCTTCATCGCATTTATTATCTGTGCAGACTTCTCAGTAAAAAGAGTAGGGCTTCTTGCTCGTCCTACGTTATGCTATCTCCCGCCTTTCGCAAAAAATTGTCCCTGGAATTAGATTCACTCCTTCTCACTTGATCATCTATCTTTGCGCAACCCTGCCGCAGTTCTCGCTCAGCCTGCAAATGATTGTTCATCCGTTTAGATTGAACTTCTTCTCCAAACTTTCTCTGTTCCGTTCAATGACATGAATGGGGTAATAGTAGTTTGTTAACGCATATCGAAAGCCGGATTTCAAAGGAGCTCCGCGGTGAATACAATACGAATTAAAGATTATCAAATCGCCCGCGTTCCCGACGAATATCCGTCTTTCCTTTCCTCTAGACAACACTTCTACCTCCTTTTCGGTAAACCTGTGTTGATTGGGTGGTATGTCATTTTTTGCCGCGTACTCGATCAACGAAAACTTAGTGTGCGAACCTTCAATCAATTCAAAAGGTCCGGAAGCCTCATCAACGTCTGTCAGGTACACCATCGCCTTAAATTGAAATGGTCGATACGTATCTCTATGCCACCCCTGACCGGATCCCAAATTTCCTTCCTTGTAGGTGATCTTCGCAGAAAGCGTGAAAAATGCCGTAGCCCGCATACCGAGAAAGTTTTCAGCTACATCGTTCAAGAGTTCATTCTTATTAAATGAATTTATTTTATCAGAGTACTTGTGACCAGCGTAAATCCTAATATCTGAATCATCATAAACTTTCAACCCTCGCTTTCTTTCTATTAGGGTATCTACTTCCTTGATAAGCTCCTGACATGTTTCCCTTGTGTAAAAGCCTTTCCAAACGTAGTAGCCCTTACTCTTCACCGCCTCCAGGATTTCCCGGCCCTTGTCGTCCAGTTTCGGAGGAATGAAACGCGGTCCGCTGTGGTCCAGATAGCTCAACCCAATGATTTTGGCTGCGCTTAGGGTGTTGGCAATTCTTCCCATAAAATGTTATTAAAGTTATAATGGTACCGACTCCCAATTGTAAACCGTCTTTCCACCCATCTTACTGGCAAATCTACCTCTGTAATAGTCTCTATTGAGCAGTTCCGCGTGTGAAAGTTCGCGGTTCGCTTGACCCAGTGTTTTTTCCCATTCGGGATAGGACATCTTAATTATTTCCATACGCTCGTGCCGGTCTAGGTCCGCAAACTTCCGAAGTTCATTAAGTTGAGCAGGATTGATAGAGACGGGCCCATCCCTCGTTTCATCAGGGCGCAATATGGTGAAATGCCTTTCGACACAATTCGCGCCCAGCGCCAGCGCAATCTTGCTAGCCCAAAGATCCGTATCTGCAACCTTTGAGTGATCGGAATATCCCACCTTTGAGGTAAACCTGCGTAAGTAATTCAACCTCCGAAGGTGCAGTTCTTCCATGGGTGTCGGATACATCGTCACGCAATGTAGGAAAGTGAAGTCTGTACCGCGAAGCACTTCAGCTGCCTTCTCAATTTCCTCATCGTATGTGGCACCCGTTGACACGAACAGCACATTCCAATACTTCTTCACATCCTCCAGCAGCGGATACGAAGCACAGTCATAGCTCGCTATCTTGATCGCCTCGTACCCCAGGTCTTTAACCTCCTGAACGGCGCTGCGTGTGAACGTGGTCGTCAGTGGTGCAACGCCAGCCCTCCAACACTCTTCAACAAACCAACGCTCGACGTCCAGGCTGAGATCGAGTTTTGACAGCCGCTCCAGTTCTGCTTTGTAGGGCCGTTTAATGACTTTAACTACTCCGTCCTCAACCACACCTTCATCAAAGCGTTCCCGATGGGTGAGCTCGCGCGAACGAATCGCCTGAATTTTAACATAGTCTGCTCCATTCTCCGCCGCGGCATGAATCATCCTCTTAAGGATTTCCATGTCCCCATTGTGATTCTGGCAACACTCCGCGATTATGATTGGTCTCATTTGAATTGTCTCCGATTATTTAGGCCCATTAATGACTTCTAAAAACTTTTGCGTTACAAACGCCCTGGTTCTCGCAATGAAATCTTTTCCGTATCCCCCCATGTGGGGTGTGATCAGCAGATTGGAATGCTCCCTGGCATAGGCCAGCAACGGTGCTGAGCCTTCGCTTTTGCCCGACCATGCAGAGTCATCGCGTAACACATCCAACGCCGCACCGCTCAGCCGGCGCGAATGCAACGCCTCCAGCAATGCATCCTCATCCACCAACTCACCTCGCGACGTATTGACGAACCAGGCGCCCTCCCGCATCTGGGCAAATTTATCCCGGTCCATGAAATTTTCACTCCCCTTGCTCCACGAAATGAGGAGGACGACATAATGTGCAGACTGCAGCAGTGTTTGCAGATCGACCATTTCGACAAACGTCTCGCTCTTGCCTTGATTTGGATCGGCATCGTATGCCTTCACCGTCATGCCAAACGCTTTGCCGTATCGGGCAACGATCCGCCCCAGCCTCCCAAGGCCTATGATCCCCAGCACCCTACCGTCCAGCTCGTCGCTGAGGAAGGGTCCACGGTCCCACCCCCCATCGAGCACGTGCTGATGAGCTGCGGGGATGTGACGCACCAGGGCAAGCAACAGCGCCCACGTATGCTCTGCAGTGCTCTTAATGCTGTCAAGAAAGCTCGTTTCACCTTTGAGGCTAATCACGCGAACACCCCTGGCGGCTGCCGCCTCCATGTCAATGTGGTTCAATCCAGTCGTCGGCGTAACAATGTACTTCAAACCAGGCTGGAGCGTCATTACCTGCCGATCAATTCTCAATCCCAGTCGCGTAAATATTACGTCATACTGATTGGAGGCCAATAAGGATTCCAACGCTTTCTGATCCGAGCAGTGGTGCGCCTCTACCGTGTTGCGCTTGTTGAGGGCAAGCAACGATTCATCGGGATATCGGTTGGCTTCAAGGTGGAGGATCTTCATGCCAGATACTTGCTATGGACCCACTCAGCATACTCGAAATCGTGTATGCTGTCGATGTTTACCGAACGTTCCGGGGGCATGATCAATGCCCGACAGTCGTTCCCCTTGTAGGAGCCACCAAGCAATACGTCACGACGGGTAAGGTAGATCGCTCCGTTTCGAATGTACATCGGCCGAAGCTCCTGCCTCCCCTGATTCTCATAGGCTTCACAGAACGGCGGATCGATCAGCTTGTCACCATCCAGGTATTTCATGCGCGCCGGATGAAACGCCTCCACATCCTGAACGCTGATCACACTATCGGCGCCTGTGGCTTCGAGAATGTCAAGGGCGCGGTTTATGTCTTCTACTGTACGAAACGGCGCAGTGGGCTGAAGAAGCATGATGGCGTCGTACACGGTGTTATTGACTTCCTCCATGAATTTCAGCGCGTGTTGTGCCACCGGGATCGACCGTGCGCTGTCACCCGAAAGTTCTGCCGGACGTCGGAAGGGAACGTTTGCTCCTGCCTCGCGCGCCACGTTTGCAATAGCGTCGTCATCCGTAGAAACAATCACATCCGTCAGCCTCGATGCCAGCGCCGCTTCTATGGTATACACAATCAACGGCTTGCCGTTCAATGGCCGGATGTTCTTTCCCGGAACACCTTTTGATCCTCCGCGGGCCGGTATGATACCAAGGACTTTCATACGCCTTCAATTGAAGACTCAGTAAAACTCAAACCCATGTATACTGACGGGCGCGCGTGGAGGATGTCCTCCTTCTTGAACATGTTCCACGCGTCCAGGATCACCGGCTTGTCACGCATCGCTCGCACCATCGCGAAGACGTCCAGCTTTTCAAAATACTTGTGGTTGTTCAAAAACAATACCGCATCCTTGTCATGAAAATCCTTAGGAAGCAACGCTGGAGCAAATCCCATCGACCGTATGTCCTCATCCAGTGCCACAGCATCAAATCCATAAACTTTCCCTACATGGCTCTGCAACAGCCGCGCGATAGCTACCGAACTTGAATCGCGCAGGTCTCCCGTCTCGGGGTTGCCCTTAAACGCGAGGCCACACACCAGAATGTTGCACGATTCACGGCGCTTGCCCAGCTGATCCAGCACATCAAGAACACGCGATGCTACGTGATCATGCATGGCGACGTTGATAGCCCTGCTCCGCCGGAAAATGTCACCGTCCTCTTTCACTGATTCCGCGACATGAGCAAAAATGTGAGGATCTTTAGTCAGGCACGGCCCGCCAACGCCGGGACTTGGCAGCGGTACAGGATCGCGCGGATAGCCTTCATTGGCGGCTTTAATGACATCAAATATGTTGATGTTATAACGTGTCGCCAGCTGCGCCAACTGGTTGGAGAATGCAAAGACATAGTCGCGGAATGAATTGTTAATGAGTTTCGCCATCTCCGCTGCTTCCAGCGAATCGACCTTGATGATCGTTGGTGTTATCTCGCGGAACACGGCTGCTGTCGCTTCCACCGAATCACGGTTGTAGCCGCCAATGATCTGCGGCAGGCTTCTAAGTTCTTTGAGCGCTTTCCCTTCGGCGGTACGCTCCGGCGCAAATGACAAGTGGAAATCCAAACCGCACTTGAGTCCACTTTCGCCCTCGAGTATTTCTTTGACTACATTTCTGCACGTACCAACGGGGATGGTGGAGCGAAGAATGACAAGGTTACCGCGCCTCAGTCGTTTCGATATCGCCTCTGTAGCCTCAATGAGGTACCGCATGGAGGGTACAGGCTTTTCGCCATTGTTTTCAACCGGAGTACCGACAGCAATAATGAATACATCTGCGGAATCGGGAATGGTCACGTCAACACGCAGGTTGCGATTGATGTGTTCGCGTAACAATTCTGGCAAGCCGATCTCATGAATGTAACTTTCACCCGCGCGAAGTGAGGCAATCCGCGCTTCATCGTGGTCCACTCCCGTGACGAGGTACCCCTGATCCGCGAGTACCAGGGCGAGCGTGAGGCCCACATATCCCATGCCCACAACACAAAGATGACGGTGCATGGCAACGCGCTGTTCCCACAACTGGTGGTAGTCGAGGACGCGTGTTGGACGGCGCTCATCATCGACCAAAATGATCTTGCTGAGAAACCTTGTACTCTTGCGTTTTCGCTTTTCGAGTTCGGGTACAATGGCATCCAGGATCTGACCGATGGAATAGTCGTCAGGAAAGACGATCGGGTCCTTCGTCATGATCTCTTCGGCCCGAATGTCGAGGGAGTCTTTTCGAAGTATCGCGCGCCGTACATCTCCATCCGTTACCGTGCCGATAATGCGGCCCTCGCCATCGACGATAAGAATGATTCCACCGGGGACATCATGACGCGGCGCATCATCAAGCTGCCGAAGGAGGTCCTTCAGCGCCACATCCTTTCGCGCAATGATTTTATCGATATTCTTCATCCCTTACTTCTCTTCAATATATACTCGGCAGCGCGTGCGGCACCACCGGTTTCAAGCTTTTCAAACGTCGCCTGGTATCCGGCCCTTTCTCCTTTCTTTATGGCATTCCGACTCTGATCTGTTCTCACGTGTCGGAAGCCGATACCGAGTCGCGCGATACAATCCGCATTGTGGACCATTTCCTTGTTGTCGTCGGCGACAGCGCAAACCGGAACCCGAAACCGAACGGAGTCGGTAAGGATGCCTGCGCCAGGCCGGCATACAATCCAATCCAGGTTCCTGAAATCTTCCGGCTGGAATGAAAATCGCTCCGCGCCGGCGACAGTCCCATCGAGCCTGGAATCGACATACACCTGTAACTCAGGATCGCTGGCCAGGTCATTTGCAATTTCGGCCAGCCACTTTCCAAGCACGTCGGTGCCTCCACCCGTTACGAGTATGGATTTACCGCTCGATCGTGAAGTTCGCGAAACATCATCCGGATCGCAAAACCAGGGCATTGCAACAAAACGCGTTTTTTTCAGCACACCGGGCATAGCCAGGTCCTTCACTCCGATCATTTCAGGCGACGTCTTTCGCAACAGCTCGTCCTCCATGGTGGCTATTTCATTCATTACACCTCCCTCCAGCACATCGCCCCAAACAAAAGAGCCCATGAGGATCGCGTCGGGGTAATATTTGAGCACACCGACCAGATTGTCGCTGACCACCACCTCAGGTTTGAAAGTCTGAACTTGGGTATGAATATATTTCAGCGACTTGTGATAGTCGTCAACGGTATACGTTGGCGGCAGTTTTACTCCGAGGTTTGTTTCTGTCAGGCCGTTCACGAAACTGACATAGCCACCGGCAGCGTCTACTCGGCTTGCCCACTCATCAAAAATTTGCTGATGGAAAGTTGCGCCTACTATTTGAACGGAGTGGTCTCCAGGGTACTTCAGAATTTTTTCGACCACCTGCAGCGTCCTCTTCATGTGGCCATACCCGTTCCCGCAAGCGACAAAACTTATCCGCATGGAAGAACTTATTCGGTGTAGCACCCGTCCCCGTTACTTCCCTTTCGCACGTAACCGTAACCGTAACCATACCCGTAGCCATAACCATAGCCGTAGCCATAGCCATAACCGGGGCCGGATTTGTAGATATCATTGAGTACGACGCTGATGTTCTTCAATTTGCCTGACGCATAAAATTCCTGTATTGTCTTCAGGAACACTTTAGGCGTGTGATTCTGCCGTACAAGGAAAAGAACGTGATCTGTATAGGGGGCAAGAACGAAAGCATCGGTAACAATAGCGAGCGGCGGCGAGTCGATGATCACGTAATCGTACCGCTTTTTTATCTCTGTCATGAATTCGTTCATCTTCTCGGTCATAAGGAGCTCACTCGGATTTGGCGGAACTGGCCCGGCACTCACGAGATCGAGTCCTTCGTAACTGGTGTGCTGAATTACACCATCAATACTTTCGAGTCCTGCAAGGTAAGAACTTAGTCCTACTCTATTCTGCAAGCCGAAGTCATCAAACAGTTTCGGCCTGCGAAGGTCCGCACCAACGATTACGGTTTTCTTTCCGGACAAGACCATCACCGCAGCAAGATTGATGGAGGTGAAGGTCTTGCCTTCTCCACTAATGGAACTGGTCACAAGTATAGCCCCTCTAGGCTTCTCGCCAGTAAAGTAGCTAAGGTTAGAACGCAATGCTCGGAAAGACTCTGATATGGATGATTTTGGAGTCCGAAATACCTCCAGATTATCGGTACCTCGCTTGTGACCAATGCCGCCAATAAACGGTATGGAGGTTAGCTTTTCAATATCCTCCCTAGACTGAATCTTATTGTTCAGTAGCTCCAGAATAATAAAAATGAGTACCGGAAGCACCAAGCCTGCAAAACCGGCAATCGCATAGTTTTGAGAAGTTCTCGGTGATATAGGACCACCTGCCATGGGCGGGTTGACTACAACAATATCCGATACATTTGCTGCTTTTGATATACCGGCTTCCGCATGCTTTTGTAGAAGGAAAACGTACAGATTTTCCATTACGGCATAGTTACGCTGTATGGTCACGAGTTGTCGTTCCGCGATGGGAAGCTGACGGAGCTGGTGTTCAATTTCGGCGAGCTCGCGGTCGAGGAAATCGCGTTTAATTTTTTCCACCGACCGTTGGTTCTTCACTGATTCAATAATATCTTCTTTGATCTCATTGATTTGCCTTTGCCGGTCAGCAATTAATGGATTGTCTGTCTTCGCATTTCCGCTCACCATTTTCAGCTCCAGCTGGACGTCAACCATTCGCGAAACTAGTTGTCCAAGGATGGGGTCGCTCAAGCCTACGGAACTGGGCAATATGACCTGATCGAGGTTACGATCCTGGTTGATGTAATCGATCAGATACTGGTAATAGTGATCGAACATGGTCAACTCCGTGCGCTCTATACCTATGCGTTCCATCTTTTCATACAGCCGAACCGCCTCACTACTCAGATCAGTAATTATGTTCTTGTCCTTGAATCGTTCCAGTTGGAGTTCCGCTTTGTTCAGTGAATCGCTAATTGCCCGAAGTTGTTCGTTCAGAAATTCAATAGTTCGGGACGCAATTTGATTCTTTTTTTCGAGATCATACTCCTGGTATCGGCGGATGAGACCGTTGAGAAAGTCGATCCCTTTGGATGGTACTGCTTCGTTGATGGAAAGATTAATAACCCCCGCACCTTCCTGAGCCCACTCCGCTTGAAGCCGACCCACGTATTGCCCAGTAAGAGTAGCTTCGCTCCTATATGTCATCAGGAAAGGCACATCCTTGAGTTGGTTCAAAACGCTCTTGTTTCTTAGCCTGACGCATATCGTGAGGCCGCCGTATTCGACGGTATCGCCGTAAGAAAATATTTTCGGACCGTCAACGGGTGGGTTAGTTTCGCCGTTGGGTGAGAGTGTATAATTGACTGTGTCCGACGCCTGGATATAGAATCGCTGAAACGGGATACCTCCATTGTCCACGACCTTGACGGCAAAGGGCACATACTCGTAAGCCTCCGATGATCGAAGATTCCCCTCACGATAAAATGAAACTCCGAAGTTTTGGGCTTCCAGCACATCTTGTATTAGAGGGTAGGACTTGAGAATGTACAGCTCGTTGTAGTAGTTTCGGTAACTGACGAACAGCGGGTTATTGCCCATCACACTCATGGTTGGGGTTTCCTTGCCCTCCTTAATCAGTATAGACGAGTAAATTGGGTATATGCGAGTAGCATAACGGTTTCGTAGGAACGCCGCAAGGAGTGCGATAGCCAAGCACGCTACGATGACGTACCAATAGCGAATACACCTATTCAGTACGCGCTTGAAGTCTATATTGATACCCTCGTCACTTGAATCGTCAGCGAATATATCCTTCGGCAAATCCTTCATAATTAATTATTGCGGCTAAGGTTAAGGACGAGCAGGAGCAGTGAGATCGACGATATGACCAGTGATAAGTTAGGTCCGAAATATCTTCGAAACGGGCGCTGCCTGAGGGCAGGTACGATCAGTATGTCATTTTGGTAGACGTAGTAGTAAGGTGATGTAATGAAATTCTCATCAAGCAAATCGAGATATACTACTTCCGTTTGCCCATCCTTCTGACGTATGAGCTTGATATTGCGTTTGTCGGCCATGTCAGTGAGTCCACCGGCCAACCCTAACGCTTCGATCATGCTCACTCTATTGTTTGCCATGGTTACAGTACCCTCACTGTTGACCTCACCCAGCAGGGTAATTCTAAAATTGAGCAACCGGACCTTCACAATGGGAGATTCAAGGTACTGATCGGCTATCTCCTGAAGCTTTTCCTGTATCTCAAACACGGTCAAGCCTGCAACCTTTACCTTTCCTACGACGGGGAAGGGTATTTGGCCATTTTCATCCACGAGTTCACCCACAAGTTGAGCATTTCCACCCGTTAGCACATTCGTACCCGGCTGAATGTTCTGAGAAAAAAAATCAAACTGGCTGGGAGTTAGGCTATGAAATCGCACAGAAATCAAGTCATTGGGTTGGACGCGGTAATCAAACTTGCGCAGTTCATACTCGCGCAACACGCTGTCTTTGGGTAATCCCCGGACGTTGACATCATCCTTCTGGAGGTACACATATTTCTTATTGGTTACGCATGAGCTTAAAGCCAATATGAGTCCCGTGTACAACAGCCAGATCCGAGCCATCAGGTCTTGTTTTGTTTAATCAGGCGGTAAATATAGT
>Ga0079224_100003700_pt1 | contig 19413 bp, 17 predicted proteins | sample Stecom2015_FD_80414 | JGI IMG/M metagenome (GOLD analysis project Ga0079224, IMG submission 80414) | Agricultural soil microbial communities from Utah to study Nitrogen management - Steer compost 2015 | ecosystem: Environmental > Terrestrial > Soil > Agricultural land | place: USA: Utah... | reverse complement strand
CGCTGGTGGGGCTGTTCAACAGCTTCGGCACCTACATCGCCGGCTGGCTGGGCGGGCACTACTCCAAGACGCGCCTGCTATCCGGGCTGTATCTGGCCCGCAGCGCGGTGATCGTGCTGTTTCTGGCCGCCCCCCTCTCGCCGCTGAGCGCCTATCTGTTCGGCATCGCCATCGGCCTGCTGTGGCTCTCCACCGTGCCGCTGACCAACGGCATCGTCGCCACCGTGTTCGGTGTGCGCCATCTATCGATGCTGGGCGGAATCGTGTTTCTGTTCCACCAGCTCGGCTCCTTCGCGGGCGTCTGGCTGGGCGGGTACATCTATGACCTCGCCGGCAATTACGATATTGTGTGGGTGCTGAGTATCCTGCTTGGCGTGGTGGCAGCCGTGCTGCACTGGCTCATCAGCGAGCGGCCTCTCGAACGCCCGACGCTCAGCGAGGTACGCGCATGACACCGGCCAAACGCATCCTGCTCGTCCTGGCGGTCCTCGCCGTCGCTGCCCTTGCCTTGAGCCTGGCTTGGTGGAGCTGGCTGGCCAGCGACCCCGGCATGCTGCTGTTCGGCGTCCGGCTCTGCTGAGTCGGCGCCCGCTAAAACCCCGCCTTTTTCGCAGGCCCGCCACCTTCTCGTCCGCTTCCGGGCTGGTCTCATATCCACCGCTGCGGCTGGCGCGTACGCTTGCGCGCCAGCCGCTCGACGAAGATCACGCAGCGCCCAAGACCCGACCGAAACCCGCCCACAGACTCCTTGTAAATCAATCGGATAGACGAACGATCGGAAAGCTTGCGAAAAATTGGCCGAATCCGCGCAAGCTCGGTCCGGCGTCGCTTTCGCGACTTTATCCACAGGCTTGCCCACAGAAAATGTGGATAACGCCGGCAGGCGTCGGCCCCCGTGCGGCGGCGGCATGCCGCCGGCCTTACCTCAGTGGATCTGCCGCAAGGTCAACTTGTCGCCCCGCTGGGTGAATTCGAGCTCGCGCAAGAAGCTCATCCCCAAAAGTACCTTGTCGCTGTCGGTGTTGGGGTTGATGCTGCCGCGGACGTCGCGCAGCTCAATGTCGCCCAGCGCCACGCTGTCAAGCCAGGTGGTATAGCCGTAGACAATGCCGTTGGCCGTCTGGAAGCTGACCTGGCGGCCACGCTCGAGGCCCAGGCGGTCGGCCAGATGCAGCGGCACGGACACGTCGCTGGCGCCGGTGTCGAGCAGGAACACCACGTCGTGGCCGTTGATGCGGCCGCTGGCCACATAGTGGCCATAACGGTTGCGCTCCAGCACGACCTCGCTGTAGCCCGCCCCCGTGCGCGTCACCAGCTGCTGGTTGGGATTCAGCTGGCGCTCGTTCCAGCGGTCGAAGAACAGGGTGTGCAGGCCCAGCATCACCGCCCAGAAGGCGACGAACATCCAGCGCGTGATGTGGGCGTTTTCATTGGCGGGAGCTGGTGAAGTCATCTCTTGTTGCTGCTCATGATGCGGTCCGATCACCCCAAAACGAACATCAAACGATGCATTGATGACAATGGCATCATCTTGCCAGAAATTCATCCAAGCAGCGCCGGCGGTGCGGCCCCGGCAGCCGATCTGGAGCCAGGGCTCGGCTTGAGGTACGGTGCTGGGCGTGATGAAGCGTCTCGTACTCGCCCCGCTTTGCCTGATTCTTGCGCTGGCCACTGCGATGCTGCCGGCCGGCTGCGCGCGGCTGCCGCCGCTCGATGCCCGCACACCGTCCCGGGCTTTCACCGACACCGCCGACACCAGCCTTGGGCGCGCCATCGCGCCCATGGTGGAAGCCCATCCCGGCAAGTCCGGCATCGTCGCGCTGACCGACGACCTGGACGCCTTTGCCGTGCGCGTCCTCCTCGCCCAGGCCGCCGAGCGCTCGCTTGACGTACAGTACTACATCTGGCAGCAGGACCTGTCCGGCACCCTGCTGCTCGAGGCCCTGCACCGCGCCGCCGACCGCGGCGTGCGGGTGCGGCTGCTGCTGGATGACAACAACACCCGCGGCCTCGACAAACTGCTGGCCGCGCTCGACGCCCATCCCAACATCGAGGTGCGGCTGTTCAATCCGTTCCTACATCGCCGCTGGCGAGCGCTGGGCTACTTGAGCGACTTCGCGCGACTGAACCGGCGCATGCACAACAAGTCGTTCACGGCCGACGGCCAGGTCACCATCATCGGCGGCCGCAACATCGGCGACGAGTACTTCGGCGCCGGAGACTTTTTGTTCGCGGACCTGGACGTGCTGGCCATCGGTCCCGTGGCGGCGGATGTGGCGCAGGATTTCGATCGCTACTGGAACAGCCCCTCCAGCTATCCGGCCGCGCTCATTCTCGATCCGGCGGAGGCGGCCGCTCTGGCCGAGCTGGGCGCTGGCGCCAACCTGATCGCGCGCGACCCGGCGGCGGCCGAATACATGCGCCAGCTTGCCACCTCGCGGCTGGTGCAGGAGCTGCTGTCAGGCCGGCTCCAGTTCGAATGGGCCGTCACCCGCATGCTCAGCGACGATCCGGCCAAGGGCCTGGGACAGGCCACCGAGGACATGCTACTGCCCAGCCGCCTGTCGGAGGTGCTGGGCACCCCGCAGAAGGAACTGCTGCTGGTCTCGCCCTATTTCGTCCCTACCGCCGCCGGCGTCGCAGCACTGGCCGACCTGGCGCGGCGCGGCGTGGCCGTCAGCGTCTTCACCAACGCCCTGGAGGCGACCGACGTGGCCGTGGTGCACGCCGGCTACGCCAAGCGGCGCAAGGCGCTGCTGGAGGCGGGCATCCGCTTGTACGAAATGAAGCGCGAGATCGCCTCACCCCGCATCCGTGACCGCGGCCTGACCGGCAGCTCGGCCTCCAGCCTGCACGCCAAGACCTGCGCAGTCGATCGTCAGCGCGTTTTCATCGGCTCTTTCAACTTTGACCCGCGTTCGGCCCGGCTCAACACCGAAATGGGCTTCATCATTGACAGCCCACGGCTGGCCGAGGCCATGGCGGAAGCCTTCGCCAGCGCCATCCCGGAACTAGCTTACGAGGTGCGCCTTGCCCCCGACGGCAAGCTGGTATGGATAGAGCGCCAGGATGGAGAAGAAAAGGTCCTCGCGCGCGAGCCGGGCACCCGCTTCTGGCAGCGGCTAGCGGTGCGGCTGATCGGCTGGCTGCCCATCGAGTGGCTGCTGTAGACGGCGCGACAAAACTTCAAGAACAAATCGCAACAATCTGAAAATTAATCGCTTTTTACTCTGCAGGCCACAGACGGCCGATGACGAGCTTGGAAGCCTGCCGCTTGGCGTCAAGAATCGCAAGCAAGCAATTGATTTTCCAGCATCAACCCTCTTCCTTAGCCAGTCCGCTCGCCTTGCTCACGCCCCGCAGCCGATGCAGACCGAAGGCTCCCGCCGCGCAGACCAGCATCGCCCCCGCCAGCGGCAAGGCGCTCGGTACATGCCAGAGGCTGACCAGGGTTGCGGCGGCGGTGCCGAGCAGGAATTGCAGAGTGCCCATCAATGCCGACGCCGAACCGGCCTCTGCGCGCTCCACCTGCGCCAGTGCCAGCGCCGTGGTGTTGGGGCCGATGAAGCCAAGGCTGGCGATGAAACCGAACAGCCCCAGCATCATCAGCACCAAGCTGCGCGAGCCGCTCAGCGCAGTAACCAGCATCAACAACCCAGCCAGGAGCGGAAACCAAATGGAACGCAGCAGTATGGTCTCCGGTGCCCAATAGTGCAGCAGACGGGCGTTGACCTGCGAGGCGCCGATCAGCCCCAGCGCGTTGAGTCCGAACAGCCAGCCGAAGTGCTGCGCGGGCACGCCGTAGAGCTCGATCAGCACATGGGGCGAGGCGGCGATGTAGGCGAACATGCCGGCAAAGGCCAGGGCGCCACACAGGGCATGGATGAGGAAAGGGCGGTTGCGGATGAGCGCGGCATAGCCGCGCAGCACCTCGCCCGGACCGAGCGAGGCCGAGCGCTCCCGCGGCGCGGTCTCGCGCAGCCACAGGCGCACCGCGATCAGCAGCGTCACGCCAAAGGCCGCCAGCAACCAGAAAATCCCGCGCCAGCCGGCCACTACCAGCACCCAGCCGCCCAGCAGCGGAGCCAAGATCGGCGCCAGCCCCATCACCAACATCAGCAGTGAAAACGCCCGCGCTCCTTCCTGCGCCGTGGTACGGTCGCGCACCACGGCGCGGCTGATGACGGTGGCCGCGCTGCCGCCCAGGGCCTGCAGGAAACGCCAAATCGCCAGCGCCCCGACGTCATGGGTAAGCGCGCAGCCGACCGAGGCCGCGACATAAATCATCAGACCGATGTACAAGGCCGGCTTGCGGCCGATGTGGTCGCTGAGCGGGCCGTGGACCAGCTGCCCCAGCCCCATGCCAATGAGGAACACAGCCAAGGTCAGCTGCACGTTGGCAACAGAGCTGCCTAGGCTGTCGGCAATAGCCGGGAAGCCGGGCAAGTACATGTCGATGGACAGCGGCCCGATAGCGGTCAGCGCGCCGAGCAGCCACAACCAGGCAGGCACTCGCCTGCCGAGCGCAGAATCAGACTGGGATGCTTGCACGAAAGACGTCCTCGACCAGCGCAGGTCGCAAGGTTCGGAAGTCAGAGGGAAACGCGGCGCAGCATGATACCTTCAGCCGCGGCCGGTTTGCAGCTGATTTGTGCATGCCCCGCACCGGGCGCCGAACGGCTCAAGAGTCCGGCTGCCTGCGCTCGATCCCGAGCTCGGCCAGGGCCTTGACCATGTCCTCGGCCGAGGTCTCCGGCCTGACATTGGTGTCGATCTTGAGCACCCGCCCGTCCTTGCCAATGTAAATGGTGTGGCGCCTGGCGTAACCCAGCGGGTGCAGCACGCCGTAGGCCTTGGCCACCGACTTGTCCTCGTCGCTGAGCAAGGGAAAGTCCGCCCCCGTCTCGACGGCAAAGCCCCTATTGCTGTCCAGGGGGTCGACGCTGGCCATGAAATAGGCGACGTCGAACTGGCGGATCAAATGGCCGTTCTCGGCCAGCGACCTGCACTCGATGGTGCAGCCGCGGGTATAGGCCTTGGGGAACCAGGCGATCACCACCGCCTGCTTGCCACGGAAATCCGCTAGGCGATAAACCTTGCCGTCCGAGCCCGGTAGCTCGAAATCCGGCGCCAGGTCTCCCACCACCAGCGCGCTTGCGGGCGCCGCCAGGCTGGCCAGCGCAAGCCCCAGAAAAAATCGCCGCATCCGCTCAAGCATGGTGCCTTCTCCTCCCAGCCCTCCAATGGGTGCAATGTTAGCCGATTGCACCGTCCGGCACCCGTTCCGCCGGCCGTCTCGCGACCTGGCTGTGGTATAGTGGCGCCGGCCTTCGCTGGCATCCCTGGATAGGCTATCCTCTCATGGTCCCGCGCCCATGGTCAGCCGACCCGGTTTCGTGTCCGGTCTTCCTGCCAGCGCCGCATCCTGCTGTCTCAACGTGCCGACCTCGTCAGCAGCCGCATGGCGCCCGCGCGCCACGGGGAGCGGCGTGCGCCCTGCCGGACCGCCTGCGGCGAGCGGCGCCGGTCGCGCCACCTCCAGCGCTGCTGGGTTGTTTTGTAGTTGCAAAATGAAGCAAGCCTCGACTTCGGAAACGCACCTCGGTCAGAACACCCTCAGCTGGAGCACCCTGCTCTCCGGCGCCAACCTAATCCGCTCCATCGCGCTCAGCGGCGGCGTCGCCCTGCATGCGGTCAACCTGTACATCACCACCACCATCCTGCCGTCGGTAGTGAAGGACATCGGCGGTCTCGACTACTACGCCTGGAACACCTCGGTGTACGTGGTCGCCTCCATCGTCGGCGCCGCCCTGTCGGCACAGTCGCTGACCCGCTTCGGCCCTAAGGTGGCCTATGCGCTGGCCGGAGTCATCTTTGCCGTCGGCGCGCTGCTGTGTGCAGCCGCGGTATCCATGCCCATGATGCTGGCGGGCCGGCTGGTGCAAGGCCTGGGCGGCGGCATGCTAGTCGCCCTGCCCTATGCCATGACCCGCATCGTGTTCCCCGAACCCCTGTGGCCCCGGGCGATGGCGATGATCTCCGGCATGTGGGGCATCGCCACCCTGCTCGGCCCTGCCATCGGCGGGATCTTTGCCGAGCTGGAGCTGTGGCGAGTGGCGTTCTGGATGCTGATTCCCCTGATCGGCCTGTTCGGCGCGATGGCGGTCATCGTGCTGCCTGGGCGGCGGGGCGACCTGGCGCCGCCACCGCCCTTGCCGGCCCGTCAGCTGGTGCTGCTGACGGCCGCGGTGCTGGCCGCCTCCATCGCCAGCGTCAATAACGACCGGCTTTGGAGCCTCGTCAGCCTGCTCCTGGCCGGGCTGCTGGCCTATGCTCTGATGCGGGTCGATGCCCGCGCGCCGCAGCGCCTGCTGCCGCGCGGTAGCTTCCGAATCGCCTCTCCGCTAGGCGCGCTGTACGCCATGTCCGCGCTGCTCGCGGTCACGGTCAGCTGCACCGAGATCTTCGTGCCGCTGTTCCTGCAGGAGTTGCACGGCCACTCGCCGCTGCAGGCCGGCTACATCGCCTCGTTGATGTCGGTGGGCTGGACTCTGGGCTCGCTGATCACCTCCGGCCTGCAGGGGCGGCGCTTGGTCTTCACGCTGCGCGCCTCGCCGCTGCTGTCGTTGGCCTCGCTTACCGTGCTAGCCGCCCTCGTCCCCTGGCCCGGAGCGGCCGGCTGGCGGCTGACGGCGTCGATCTGCCTGGCCCTGATCGCCGGCGGCATGAGCGTCGGCCTAGCCTTTCCGCACCTGGCCTCGCGCGTCCTGCAGGTCGCCCCCGAGGACGAGCAGGACCTAGCCGCCTCCTCGATCATGACCGTGCAGCTGGGTGCGACGGCCTTCGGGGCGGCGCTGGCAGGCCTGACCGTCAACCTCGCCGGCTACGCCGGCGGCCCCGGGATGGACGTCGCCAACGCGGCCCGCTGGCTGTTCACGGTCTTCCTGCTGGCGCCCGCCTTGTGCCTGAAGCTGCTGTGGCCCCGCGCCGCCGACGACTAAAGTTCCCGCTGCAGCTGCCGTAACAATGAGAAGCCGGCCGCCGCGAGCGGACGCAGTTCGATCAACCTATGCAGAGCGGGCATCGCATGAGTCTTTTCGAGCGCTTACGGAATCTGAAAATCTGGGTTCGCCTTCTGATCTGCATCTGGGGAATGCTGGCTATTGCCTGGACCTCGATGATCGGCTGGGTGGTGTACGAGCAGCGCAAGGTTGCGCTCGACCAAGCGGCGGGCTTCAGCGAAACCCTGCATGACATGACCCTGGCCGGGCTGACCACGCTGATGATCACCGGCACCATGAACCAGCGCGATGCCTTCCTGGACCAGATCAAGGAGCTGCACGACGTACGCGACCTACGCGTGGTGCGCGGCCCCGGCATCATTCGCCAGTTCGGCCCGGGGCTGGAGGAATCGAAGCCGATCGACGCCATTGAGCGCGCCGTGCTAGAAACCGGTCGCCCCTACGTCGCGATGGAGCCGGACGGCCAGTACCTGCGCGCCGTCTATCCCGCGCGCAACCTGCGCAACTACCTCGGCAAGGACTGCGTGACCTGCCACGCCGTGGTGCCGGAGGGCGAAGTTCTCGGCGCGGTCGCCATGCGCGTCTCGCTGGAGAAGGTCAATGCCGCTGCCCGCAGCTTCGGCTGGACCATCTTCCTTACCGCCGTGCTGGCCAGCTTCCCCCTGCTCGGCGTGGTGTACTGGTTCATCCGCCACTTCGTCACCCGCCCCCTGCAGGCCATGACCGCGGGACTGTTGGACATCGCCAGCGGCGGCGGCGACCTCACCCGCCGGCTGCCGGTGCGCGGCGGCGACGAGATCAGCCAGGCCTCCAGGGCGTTCAACAACATGATGGAGAAGCTGCATGAGCTGATCCGCCGCGTGGTCAGCTCCTCCGAGCACCTGTCGCAGGCCGCCGAGCAGGTGTCGCGCGTCAGCGACCAGACCAGCCGTGAAGTGGAGCTGCAGCGCTCCGAGATCGAGCAAGTGGCGACCGCCATGAACGAGATGGCTGCGACCGCTCAGGAAGTGGCCCGCAACGCCCAGCATGCCGCCGAGGCCGCGCAGGCCGGCAGCGAGGCGGCCACCAAGGGCGGCGAGGTGATCCGGCGCACGGTGGTTGGCATCCAGAAACTGGCCGAGGACGTGCAGGCGGCCGCCGAGGTCATCCACAAGCTGTCCGCCGGCAGCAAGCAGATCGGCGCCGTGGTCGACCTGATCCGCGGCATCGCCGAGCAGACCAACCTGCTCTCGCTCAACGCCGCCATCGAAGCGGCCCGCGCTGGCGAGACCGGCCGTGGCTTCGCCGTGGTGGCCGGCGAGGTGCGCTCACTGGCCAACCGCACCCACGAGTCCACCGAGCAGATCCAGAAGATGATCCAGGAGCTGCAGGCGGACATCTACGGCGCGGTCGAGGCCATGGAGAAGGGCCACGATCAGGCCCAGACCACGGTGATCCACGCCGGCGAGGCGGGCCAGGCGCTGGAAGACATCACCAACGCCGTCAACATCATCAACGACGTCAACACCCAGATCGCCAGCGCCGCCGAGGAGCAGAGCGCGGTGGCCGAGGAGATCAACCGCAACATCACCAACATCAACGACGTTGCCGACCGCAGCGCTTCCGGCGCCGTACAGACCGCGGCCGCAGGCGACGAGCTGGCGCGGCTGGCCCGTGAGCTGCGCCGCCTGGTGGGCGAGTTCAAGGTCTAGGCGCTGCCTGGCGGGGGCTGCCCCGGCGCAGGCCCCGCCCTTGCCTCTCCTGCCCGGGCCGCAAGGCGCTCCATTTCCCGGCAGCCGAGCACCTCACTGAGGTCCGGCTCGAACTCCTACCGTTTTCAGATCACTGGGAATCCCGCCCACGGGCAAAGGCCGCGAGGGCATTGACCGCTTGCACCAGCGCGCCGCGCCGGATGGACAAGGGCGGCTCGCCGAAGCAATCCTCGAGCAGGTCGATGCACGGGCAAACGGGCGCCTGGGCAATCTCATGCATGCCGGCTTGCCGGGCCACCACCCGGGGCGGCTCGAAAAGGTCCGAGGCCCCCCTGACTTGCCGGCGGCACGCCGGGTGGCGCTGTAAACGACGCGTCCGTCCTGCTACCGTTTCGGCAGGCAAGAACAAGGGAGTGCTCCGATGACCGTGCGTATCCTGCACACGGCCGATTGGCAGCTGGGCAAGGCGTTCGGGCAGATCCCGGGGGATGCCGGCGTACTGCTGCGCCGCCAGCGCCTGCAGACGGTTGCCCGCATCGCCGCCCTGGCCCGCGAGCGCGCCGTGGATGCTGTGCTGGTTGCCGGCGACGTATTCGAGACCGATGCCGTCAGCGATGACACCCTGGGGCGCATGGTGGAAGCCATGCGCGACTATCACGGCCCTTGGGTGCTGCTGCCGGGCAACCACGACCCCGCGCTGGCCGAAGGCGTCTGGCAGCGGCTGCAGCGCCGGCGGCTGCCGGACAACATCCTGCCGGCGCTGGAAGCGCGACCGCTGCTGCTGGCTGACGGCCGACTCGCCATCCTGCCCGCGCCGCTGACCAGGCGCCACGAGGTGCGCGACCTGACCGAAGCGTTCGACCACATGGAAACGCCGCCGGGGGCGGTTCGGGTCGGCCTGGCCCACGGCTCGGTGCAAAACCGCCTGCCGGAAGCCGCCGAGGCCTACAACCCCATTTCCGACCGCCGCGCCGAGCTGGCCCGGCTCGATTATCTGGCACTGGGCGACTGGCACGGCACCCTCGAGGTCGCCCCGCGTACCTGGTACGCTGGCACGCCGGAGCCAGACCGCTTCAAGGCCAACGACGCCGGCAACTGCCTGATCGTCACTCTGCCCGGCCCCGGCGCCGAGCCGCAGGTGGAGCGGGTGCCGGTAGGCCACTACCGCTGGCTCCAGCTCGATTTCAGCCTGCACCAGGAGCAAGACCTGGCCGCGCTGGAAGCGGCCCTGGCCCCCCTGGGCGAGCCGCTGGCGCAAAAGGTGGTGGCGCTCGACCTCAGGGGCACGCTTAGCCTCGGCCTGCGCCAGCGACTGGACGAATTGCTCGACCACTGGGGACCGCGTCTGCACGTGCTGAAAGTGAATGCCGACGCCCTCCATCCCGAGGCCACCGCCGCCGACCTCGAGCAAATCGACAGCAGCGGCTTCTTGCACCAGGCCATCGCCCGCCTGCAGCAGATCCAGGCCGACCCGCATCACCCGGACCGCCCCTTCGCGGCCGCCGCGCTGCAGCGTCTTTACCGCACCTACCTGGCGACGAGGGACTGAAGCATGCTGTTCAAGCGCATCGCCATCCGCAATTTCCGCCGCCTGCAGCAGCCGGTTCGCATCGACGGCCTCGCACCGGGGCTCAACGTCATCGCCGGCGACAACGAGGAAGGCAAGTCCACTGTCCTGCGCGCTGCGGGCCGCACTGTTCGACAAGCACACCCTGAGCGGCAACGCGGCAGCCGCGTTCCAGCCCTACGGCTCGCAGGTTCGACCCGAGATCGAGGTCGAGTTCGAGCTCGCCGGCAAGACCTACCGCCTGCGCAAGGGCTTTTGCCAGCGCCCCAGCGCCGAGCTTAGCGGGCCCGACGGCACCCATACCGGCCCGGCGGCGGAGGACAGGCTCAGGGAGTTGCTGGGCTTCGATCAGCCCGATCGCGGGCCGCCCGACGCTCGCCACCACGGCACCTGGGGGCTGCTTTGGGTGGAGCAAGGCGCGGCGTTCGCGCCCCTGCTGCACAACGAGCGCAGCAAGCGCACCCTGCTCGGAACACTGGAGAGCGAGGTCGGCGACATCCTCGGCGGCCAGCAAGGGTATGCCATCCTCGAGCAGGTGCGCCAGGCCCATGCCGACTTCTTCACCAAGACTGGTCAGCCACGCGGCGAGTACCGCGCGGCCAAGAAAGCCGTTGAAGAGCTGACCGCAGAGCTGGACAAGGTCGAGGCGGCGCTGCAAGCCTACGAGAGCAAGGTCGACAGGCTGCAGCGGTTGCGCGACGAGCTGCACCGCTGGGACAGCGAAGACATCGTCGCGGCCCACGAGGTCAAGCTGCGCCAGGCCGAGCAGGCCCATGCCGCGCTGGACCAGCTGCGCGAGGCGGTCGAACGCAGCGAAGACAAGCTGCAGCTTGCCCAGGCTCACCTCAATACGACACTGCAGCGCTGGCATCAGCGCAGCGACCTGACCCGGGACTTGGCCGTGCTGGAGAAGCACTGCCAGGACCTGCAGCGCCAGCTGGACGCGGCGCGGGCCGCCCTAGACGAGCGCCAGCCGCGGCTGGACGCTCTCATCCAGGCCGAGCGGGAGGCCGGCAACGCCGTCGCTGCTGCCCGCTTGCGCCTTGCCGCCCTGGAAGCCGCGCAGCGGCGCCAGGAGCTGGAGCGACAGCTAGCCGAGCAGCGCAAGCGGCGGCAGGCCGCCCGCGCTGCCGCCGAAGCAGCCAACGCGCCGCGCAGGCCAAGGCCGCCGCCAACAGGGCCACGCCCCAGGCGCTGCAGGCCTTACGCGAGCTGAACCAGCGCCTGCTGGCGGCCGAAGCCCGGCTGGAGGCCGCATCTCCCGTGGTCCACTTCGACCTGGACACCGAGGTGCGCCGCGACGGTGCCCCTGTCCCCCGCGGTCAGGCGCTGACCGTCTCCGAGCCGGCCACCTTCACTCTGGGCGAGCTCGGCACCGTAACCGTGCGCCCGGGCGGCGAGAGCATCGCCGACAGTGCCCGCCAGGTGCAGGCGCTGCGCCGGGAGCTGCAGCAGCAGCTGGCGCTGCTGGGCGCGACCAGCCTGGACGAGGCCGAAAGGGCAGCGGCCGAGCGTCAAGAGCTGCTGCAACAGGCGGCCAGCCAGCAGGAACTTCTGAAAGCCCACGCTCCCGGCGGTGTCGCTACCTTGGACGCCGAAATCGCCCGACTGGAGAGCGAACTGGAACAGCTGGCCGCAGCGCCTGTTGCCGACGGCGTGGACCTCGCGGAGCTGACCCGGCAGCTGCAGGCTGCGCGTGCCGAGCTCCAGGCGACGGAAGCTGCAGCCGCCGCGGCCGCCAGCGAGCTGAAAGCTGCCCAAGACCAGCAAGCTGCCGCTCAGCGCCGTCTGGTCGAGCTGCAAGCCCAGCTGGCGGCGCAGCAGGGAGAGCTGCGACGCAGGCAATCGCTGCTGACCGAGGCCCGCAGCCGCGAGCCGGACGAGGAACTCGCCAGCGCTTTGGCTGTCGCCGATGCCGCCGCCAAGGCGGCCGCCGAGGAGCTGGAGCAGGCCCGCCGGGAGCTGGCCGCCGCTGAGCCAGAGCGGCTGGAATTGGAGCTGTCGATGGCGCGCGATGCCTATGCGAGCATCAAGAAGCGCTACGCCGAGCTGCAGCGCTCGGCCCGCGACCTGCAGATCGAGCTGCAAAGCCTGGGCCAGACCGGGCTGGGCGAGCGGCGCCAGGAATTACAGGGCCAGCTGGAGCAGGCCCGGCTCCAGGCCGAGCGCCTGGAGCGCGAGGCGCAGTCGCTGCGGCTGCTGCGCGAGGTGCTGGAAGACTGCGCCCGCCAGGCCAGCGCGGCGTTCCTCGCCCCGGTGCTGAAGCGGGTGCAACCCTATCTGCGCCTGCTGATGCCGGAGGCCGAGCTGCTGCTCGACAACGAGCTGCAGCTGGTCGGCATCCGCCGCGGCGGCTTCGACGAAGCCTTTGACGATCTCAGCATCGGCACCCGGGAGCAGCTGGCGGTCATCACCCGCCTCGCCTTCGCCGACCTGCTGCACGAGCGCGGCCAACCGGTGGCGGTGGTGATGGACGACGCGCTGGTCTATGCCGACGACCAACGCTTCCAGAGCATGAAGCTGATCCTGCACCGGGCGGCGCAGCGCTATCAGGTGCTCATTCTCACGTGCCGCGAGCGCGACTATCTCGACCTGGGCGCCCCCATCATCCGCCTGGCCGACTGTCGGGAGCTCGCCGCGGCGCCGGCCTGAAGCCGGGCGCCGGTAGCCCGACAGCACGCCGGCGAAGGGTAGCCAGCGCTTGCCCACCCTGCCTTCAGGTAGGATGCTGTGCAATGACTCCACTTGCGCGGGCCAAGCCATGAGAAAACTGCTACTGTTTCTGACCTTCGTCCTGGGCGTGGCGGTCGCGGCCAGCGCCAGCTGGCGGGACATGCCCCTGGAGGAGAAGCTGCTGCTCATCGAAGCGGCTGAGCTCATGCCCGACTTCGCCCCCGTGCTCGCGGCCGAGCCGGCGGCGGTGCAGGCGGTGCTGGTCACGTACGTCGACGATCCAGTCCTGCTACTGCAAGCGCAGGCGGCGCTGCTGCAGCAGCCCGCGCTCGCCCGCCGCATCCTGCCGCTCTATGGTGCCGAGCCCGAGTTCAAGGCCATCTTCAGGCAGTACGGCGCCAGCGTCCTGCCGCCCATCGCCTACTTCCTGGACAACCGCATCCGCACTCTGGAGCTGCAGCGGTACGCCGCGCGCAAGCTGCAGGATTTGCGCGGCAAGCCCGCGCCCGAGCCGCCGCCCCGAACGCTGACTCCCGAGGAGCGCGGCTGGCATGCGGTCAATTACATTCTCGCCAGCGGCCACGGCTTTCTCGGCCAGTTCGTGCTCGACGCCGACGGCAGCGTCCGCTGGTTGCAAACCGAGCGCGTGGTCGAAGGCGTGGCCGACTTCTTCACCGGTGGCATCCGCGACCTGGAACGCAAGGTCAGAACCTCGCAAGACGTCACCGCTGCCGACGCAGGCTGGGCGGCGCTCGATGCCTTCTTCACGGTCGGTGCGGTTAAGCTGCTGCGTGCTGGCAAGGCAGCCAGGACCACGCGCCTGGGCCGGGCGAGCAGGTTCGTAGCCAACGCGGGCGCCCTGGTGGCCCCTGTCGCCGCCGGCTACGTGGTCATACGCCACCCGGGTCTTATCAACGACTTCCTTGCCCAGGCGGCCAAGGCGATGGGCTGGCCGGTCCGGCTGACCCAGGTGGCGGGCTGGACGGTGCTGCTGACCCTGCTGCTGTATCCGCTCTCCTGGCTGCTGATCTGGCTGCTGCCGCTCGCCATCGGCGCGCTGCGCCTGTGCCTGCGGCTGCTGCGCTGGCTGAACGCCGGCTCGCGCCAGCTCCGGGCAAGACGCGCCGCGGCAGCAAGCGGTTCGGCGCTGGAGGCTTGAACATGGCCCTGCCCACTCCGACTGCCTGGACGGCAAGCGTTCGCTCGCGCTGCGGTGCTGGCGCACTCCCCGGCAACGGCCGGCAGCCGACGCCGCCAGCAAGGCGAGCGCTCAGCTGGTGACCTTGTCGCGCAAATAAACCGGCAGCGCCTGCTCCGCTGCCACCGCCTCGCCGCCGGCCAGGGCGGCCGCGGCCAGTGGCAGGCAGTCCGCAGCCCGCGGCAGCGCCGGGTAAACCGCCTGCGGCGCTCCCAGACGGGCCCGCAACTGCTCGCCATAGGCCTGCCAGCCGGTCCCAATGCCGTACCAGCCAGTCCCCCCAGCCGGCGGCAGCGCCTCCGGTGACGCCACCAGCTCCTCCCCCTGCAGCCGCATCAGGCCGTCTACGGCACGGTAGGCACCGAAGTAGACTTCACCCATGCGGGCGTCGATGGCAGCCAGCACGTGCTCGGCGCGATAGGCGCGCCAACCGCCCTGCGCCAGGACGGCCAAGGTGGAAAGCGGCACCACCGGCAGGTCGGCGCCGTAGGCAATGCCCTGCACCACACCGCAGGCGATGCGCACCCCGGTGAACGCCCCCGGTCCGCGACAGAAGGAAATGGCGTCCAGATCGGTGACGCCGAGGCCGGCTTCGGCGAGCACATCCTGCACCATGCCGAGGACGCAGGCAGCATGGCCGCGCGGCAGCTCGGCAAAGCGCTCGATGATCTGCCCGTCGACGAGGATGGCAGCAGAACAGGCCTCGGTCGACGTATCCAGAGCCAGAATTTTAGGCACGACGATCTTCCACGACTTCTTCGGAAAAATCATTCATATTTACCACATCCCCGCCGGAACCGCCAGTTTCGTCGTCCTCGAAGGGCAAGTCCAGCTGCGGATCTTCGGCGCGCGGGTCGAGGGTGCCGGCAAAGGGCGTGGTGTTCGGCATGGCGACGAATTCGCCCTGATCGGCGACGGTAACCGTCGGTCCCACCTGCTGACGCCAGTAGCCGAATGCCGCCAGCAGCGCCGCCAGCACGGCGATACTGCCGAACAGCGCCTAGGGGCCCTGCCAGGCCATGAGCTGGCTGAGCAGAATGGGGCCGACGATCAGCCCGACGCCATGCATCAGCAGCAATCCAGCGCCGGCGCCGATCAGCTCTTCCGGCTCGATATGATCGTTGGTCATGGCCAGGCTGAGCGGATAAATGGTGAAAGCCAGGCCGCCCCACAGCACCGCCAGCAGGACAAGTAGCAAGTCGCTGCCTGGACCGAGCAGGGGCAGCAGCCAGCTGGCGATGGTCAGCCCGATCGCGACCATAACAATGGACAAACGGCGCCCGTAGCGGTCGGACAAACCGCCCACGGGCCATTGCAACAGCAGCCCGCCAAGCAGGCTCGCCCCCATCAGCACCGAGACTTCGCCGACGCTCAATCCCACTTGCCGGCCGAAAACCGGCCCCAGCGCCAAAAAGGCGCCGAGCACGATTCCAGCGCACAGCGACCCCATGGTGCCCAAGGGCGAAATCCGCCAAAGCCGACGCAAGGGAACCGGTCGGGTCTCGATGACTTCCGGCGTCGGCGCGCGTGTCAATGAAACGGGAATGAGGGACAGCCCCAACAGCAGCGTCGCCAATGCGAAAAGCTCAAATCCTTCGACAGGCCAAAGGTTTACCAAGAACTGGCCACCGCCCATGGCGGCATAGGTAGAAATTCCGTAAAACGCCAACATTCTCCCTCGATATTCCCTTGGCGTTCTACCATTAAGCCAGCTTTCAGTGACCATATACAAGCCGGCAATTGAGAACCCAAAAATACCCCGCATAACCGCCCAAACGACAGGGTCAATAAATAGCGGAAAAACGAGTGTCGAGCCAGCCGCACTCGATGCCAAGATGGCGAATGAGCGTATATGTCCGACCCGAACGATAATGCGGCCAAACCATAATGTGGCCAGCACGTAGCCGAGCGAATAGCACGCCATCACCAGCCCGATGGTAGTAGTCGCGAACTGCTCCAGCTCCATGCGCAGAGCCACTAGAGTGCCTGCCAAGCCGCTGCCGAGCAGCAGCACTACCAGCGACGTCAGCAAGGCACCGAAAGAGTGTGCCAACCGAATCATCTGCGCTTGATCCAAAATTCCACATTAAAAATGGAAAGCAAAACAATCGATATCAAAAAGCCAAACAAACGAAAACAATAAAAACAAACAACGACCACCTGGGATATCCCCATACAAAATTAGGGTTGACCCAAAGCCAATAATGTGCTTTAATTTAAAAGTATCATTAGATGCAATACACCGAATGAAATGCTTCGCCAACCACTATATTTGGGTTGTTACGCGAGATATCACGGCCCGGCGTGCGCTTCGCTCGCCCGGGGTCAAATCCCGCTCTTCCGCCTTCATGCGCCTGACCGTCTCAGGCGATTTCCCATTCACTCCGCACCGCAATGGCCACGAGAGTGCGCCGGCCGTCGCAGCGTTATGCCGCTAGCCAGGTGCGGTGCTGTCCACAGGAATGCTTTTCAAGCAGTCACGTGAGCGAGATGAACCAGGAGATTGAATTCCGGCTCCCCTGCGTTGACGACGGCGCAGCAATCTGGCGCATCGTGCGTGACTCGGGGGTACTCGATCTGAACTCGAGCTATCTCTATCTTCTGCTTTGCAAGGACTTTGCGGACACCTGCATTGTCGCACGGATGGACGACCGTCTGGTGGGATTCGCCACCGGCTACCGTCCGCCCAGCCGCGACGACGTGATTTTTCTCTGGCAGATCGGCGTCGACGCCAGGCTGCGCGGCCAGGGTCTGGGCCGGCGACTGTTGGCCCACTTCCTGAGCACGCCAGGCGCTGTCGACGCGACCTACCTGGAAACCACCATCGCGCCGTCCAACCAGCCCTCGCAGCGTCTGTTCCGCGGTTTGGCGCGCGACCTCGGCGTCGCCTGCCAGACCGCGCCCTGCTTCGATGAAAGCCATTTTCCCGGCAGCCACGAGGCCGAGCATCTCTACCGCATCGGCCCATTCGATGCCGCATCGCGCCGCCTGCTGGCGGCAGCCACCAACTGCACGAGGAGGAACCATGACCCATCTTGACGTATTCGACCGACACGAGTCCGAGGTCCGCAGCTACTGCCGCAGCTTCCCGGCCGTGTTCGAGCGGGCGGAGGGCAGCTATCTGTACGACACCGACGGCAGGGCTTATCTAGACTTCTTCGCCGGCGCCAGCGCGCTTAACTACGGTCATAACCATCCCCAGCTCAAGCAAGCGCTGCTGGAGTACATCGGCAACAACGGCATCGCCCACAGCCTGGACATGGGCTCCCGCGCCAAGGCCGAGTTCCTGGAAGCCTTCCACGCGTACATCCTGGAGCCGCGCGGGATGAACTACCGGATCCAGTTCCCCGGCCCCACCGGCACCAACAGCGTCGAGGCAGCGCTCAAACTCGCTCGTAAAGTAAAGGGTCGCGAGCAGATCATTTCCTTTACGAACGCTTTCCACGGCATGTCCCTGGGCGCCCTCGCCGTCACCGGCAACGCCTTCAAGCGTGCCGGCGCCGGGGTGCCGCTCGGCTATGCCAGCCCCATGCCCTACTGCGACTATTTCGGCCCGGAAGCCGACACCATCGCCTACATGGATCGCCTGCTCGGAGACACCAGCTCGGGCATCGACAAGCCGGCGGCGGTGATCATTGAAACCATCCAGGCCGAAGGCGGCGTGAACGTGGCCAACAAGGAGTGGCTGCAGCGCCTGCAGGCGCTCTGCCGCAAGCACGACATGCTGCTCATCGTCGACGATATCCAGGCCGGCTGCGGCCGCACCGGTCCCTTCTTCAGCTTCGAGGGCATGGGCATCGAACCGGACATCGTCTGCCTGTCGAAGTCGCTCAGCGGCTTCGGCCTGCCCATGGCCATCACCCTGATCAAGCCGGAGCACGACATCTGGGAGCCGGGCGAGCACAACGGCACCTTCCGCGGCAACAACCTCGCCTTCGTCACCGCCAAGCGGGCCCTGGAGCTGTTCTGGGCCGATGACCGCCTGTCCCGGCAGGTGCAGGCCAAGGCCGAGCTGATCCGCCAGGGGCTGCAGCGCGTCTGCAACAAATACCCGCAGGCGCGCGGCCGGGTGAAAGGCCGCGGCATGCTGCAGGGCATTGAGTTCGAGCACGTCGAGCTGGCCGCCACCGCGTCGCGGATCGCCTTCCAGCACGGTCTGGTGATCGAGACTTCCGGCAGCCAGGACCAGGTGCTGAAGCTGCTGCCACCGCTGACCATTAGCGAGGCCGACCTCAAGCGGGGGCTGGAGCTGATCGAGCGCAGCGTCGGCGAGGCCATCGCCGAGCTGGGCATCGCGCCGAGCAAGGCAGCCAGCGGCTCCCGCTGACACCCTCGGGCAGGTGCCGGCGCCAGGGCTGGCGTCGGCGCGCTGTCGTTTCGTTCGCAACGGAGCACGAGAACCACAATGATCGTTCGTTACCTAGAAGACATCGTCGACACCGAAAACGACGTCCACGCACCGACCTGGAATAGCCGTCGCTTGCTGCTCAAGCGGGACGGCATGGGCTTCTCCCTGCACGACACCATCATCAAAGCCGGGACGGAGACCTTCATCTGGTACGCCCACCACCTCGAGGCCGTCTACTGCATCGCAGGCGAGGGCGAAATCGAGACCGTGGCCGATGGCAAGGTCTACAAGATCCGCCCCGGCATGCTGTACGCGCTCAACGAGCACGACAAGCACTATTTGCGCGCCAGCCCGGAGACCGACATGCGCATGGTCTGCGTCTTCAACCCGCCGCTCACGGGCCAGGAGGTGCACGACGAGAACGGTGTCTATCCGCTGATCGACTGAGATGCTGGTCAGGGCGCCTCTTGCGGCGCCCGCCCCGTCGTTACAGGCGCAACACGGCACAGGAGCGAGCAACGGCAACATCGCAGGAGGGTGCAATGGATCACCGTGAGGACCTTTACCCATCCCGCACCGTAAGCAAGATTCCCATGTTCCCCCGCCGCGATCCCGTCATCCACAGCAGCCCGGAGCAGCGGCGCTGGGGGCCACTGACGGAGCAGGAGTTGGCGGCATTCGAACGCGACGGCTTTCTGTTCTTCCCCGGCTTTTTCGGCGCCGCCGAGATCGAGGCCTACATCGACGAATTGCATCGGCTGTCGCGGGATCCGGCCGTCCGCGCTTCCGAGGCCACAGTGCTGGAGCCGGGCAGCAACGAGGTCCGCTCCATCTTCGCCATCCACGAGACCTCGCCGCATTTCGCCCGCCTGGCCAGCGACAGGCGCATTCTAGACCGGGTCGAGCAGCTGCTG
>Ga0079224_100003698_pt1 | contig 19419 bp, 17 predicted proteins | sample Stecom2015_FD_80414 | JGI IMG/M metagenome (GOLD analysis project Ga0079224, IMG submission 80414) | Agricultural soil microbial communities from Utah to study Nitrogen management - Steer compost 2015 | ecosystem: Environmental > Terrestrial > Soil > Agricultural land | place: USA: Utah... | reverse complement strand
TCCGCACCCTGGGCATGCGCATGCTGCACATGGAGCCTGTGCACGGCTTCGCCGCCGAGACGGGCGCCGCCCTGGTGCTGACCTTCACCGCCGGCACCGGCGTGCCGGTCAGCACCACCCACACCATCACGGGGGCCATCCTGGGCGTCGGCGCCTCCAGCGGCTTCAACGCCGTCCGCTGGGGCATTGCCGGCAAGATCGTCTACGCGTGGCTGTTCACGCTGCCGGGGTCCGGCATCGTGGCGGCCCTCTGCTATGCGTTGCTGCGCGCCCTGACGTGACGGCGGCCGGGGCGCCGGTGGGGGGAGAGGCTCGGGTGCCAGCGCCTGACGAGTTCCACGGTTGGCGGGCCGGCGACACCACCATCGCCGCCGTGCAGGAGCGGATCGGCCGCTTCATCGAGTCGCGGGGATGGCCCGTCTTCCACGATCCCAAGAACCTGGCCATGTCCATCGCCATCGAGGCGGCGGAACTGATGGAGTTGTTCCAGTGGGTGGAGAGCGGCCGCTCCGACGAGGTGGCCTCGGATCCGGAGCACCGCCGCAGGATCCTGGAGGAACTGGCCGACGTGATGATCTACTGCTTCAGCCTGGGGCACCGGCTCGGCGTGGACGTGGCGGCCGCCCTGGACGAGAAGATCGTGCGCAACGGCCGCAAGTACCCGGCCGTGAGCGGGGACGGGCCCGGTGCGGGCTCGGGAGCGGGCGGCCTTGGCTGACGCGCTGACCGCGGCTGAGGTGCGGGAAACCCTCGACATCCTGGCCGGGCTTTATCCCAGCCCCCGCACGGAACTGATCCACCGCAACCCGTTCGAGTTGCTGATCGCCACCATGCTGTCGGCCCAGAGCACCGACGCCATGGTCAACCGGGTGACGCCGGCCCTGTTCCGGCGCTGTCCCACGCCCGAGGCGTTCCTGGAACTCAGCGCCGAGGAACTGGAGTCCATGATCCGCACCATCGGCCTGTACCGTTCCAAGGCCCGCAACATCCTGGCCGCCTGCCGCATCCTGGTGGAGGAATACGGGGGCCAGGTGCCCCGGTCCCGGGAAGCGCTGATGCGGCTGCCGGGCGTGGGCCGCAAGACCGCCAACGTGGTGGTGAGCAACGCCTTCGGCCAGCCTGCCATCGCCGTCGACACCCACGTCTTCCGGGTGGCCCGGCGGCTGGGCCTGGCTTCGGGCAGCACGCCGGACCAGGTGGAGCGGCAGTTGATGGAGCGGATCCCCGAGCGGCTTTGGACCGACGCCCACCACTGGCTGATCCTGCACGGCCGGCGGGTGTGCCACGCGCGCCGGCCGCGCTGCGGGGAGTGCCCGCTCAGGCACCTGTGCCTGACCGGCCGCCGTCAGCCCGAGGCTGCCGGCGACGGTTCCGGCGTGACCTCGGTCAACTCCAGGCGCACCTCGTAGCGGCGCTCGGGCGCGCCGGCTTCCAGCAGGGCCCGCAGGCCGGCCAGCCGCCGCGACAGGGTTTCGGCGTCGTAGACGCCCTGGAGGTTCAGGGTGAAGGGGGCGGAGGCGTCGGGGCCCGCGGCCCTGGCGGCGCCGGCGGCGGCGCCCCCTTTGCGGTCGGGCGATTCCAGGTAGACGTTGCCGCCCCGGTCCTTCTTGATGCCGAGCCGGTAGCGCAGGTTGCGCACCTGCCACTGGCTCATGCCCAGCAGGCGCCCGATCTCCTCGTCGCTGCGCCCGCCCTCGATCAACGCCACCAGGCGGCGGCGCTGCTCGGCGCGGGGCAGGCTGCGGAAGTCCTCGGGCACCGGCTGCGCCGCGGGCACCGCCTGCCCGCCGAATACCCTGGCCAACGCCGGATCGTCCATGGGCATGCTCCTCTCGCCGTGGGAGGTGGTTTTGAAGCGGTCCTGTGGGGATGTGTACCCCGTCTGCTGGCGGTTTATGTATGCGTTGGCCCGGGTGCCCTGCCGCCTGTCGGGGCGGGAGACGTTTGTGGACGGTGACCAAACGGTCGGCAGGGTCTTTGCCTTCCTTCGGCCAAAGGTTAGGTCGTGCAGGTAGCAGAAAACGAGCGTCGAGGCCATGCTCCATGTGAGGTGATGATTTCCGGTGCAGATCCAGGGTTCGGTAACCTTTGACGCACCGCCCGAACGGGTCTGGGAACTGTTCAACGACCCGGAGGCCCTGCGGCGGGCCACGCCGGGGTGCGAGCGCCTGGACAAGGTGGGGGAGGACAGGTACGAGGCCGTCATGTCGGTGGGGGTGGCGGCCATCAAGGGCACCTACAAGGGTACCATCGAGATCCGCGACAAGGAACCGCCCCACCGCTACCGCCTGGCCATCGAGGGCAGCGGCAGCCCCGGCTTCGTCAACATCGACGCCTCCATGGAGTTTGTGCCCGCCGGCGGCGGCACCCAGGTCAACTACTCCTGGGACGTGCAGGTGGGCGGCCCCGTGGCCGGCGTCGGCCAGCGGGTCCTGGGGGGCGTGGGGCGCTGGCTCATCGGGGAATTCTTCAAGAAGATGCAGGCCGAATTGAGGGCTGATGCATCGTGAAGCCTCCGCGGTTCCGTTACTTCGCTCCCACGTCGGTCGATGAGGCCGTCGAACTGCTGTCGACCCACGCCGATGCGGCCAAGGTGCTGGCCGGCGGGCAGAGCCTGGTGCCCATGCTCAACCTGCGCCTGGCGCGGCCCGAGGTGCTGGTGGACATCAACCGGATCGAGAGCCTGTCTTACCTGCGGGTGGAGGACGGGCACCTGGCGGTAGGAGCCCTGGCCCGCCACCGCATGGTGGAGAAGGCGCCGGAGGTGGCGGCCCGGGTGCCGGTGCTCCAGGAGGCCGTCCGCCACGTGGGCCACGTGCAGATCCGCAACCGCGGCACCGTCACCGGCAGCATCGTCCACGCCGACCCGTCGGCGGAGATGCCCGCGGTACTGGCCCTGCTGGACGGCTCGGTACGGGTGGTGGGGCCCTCGGGCACCCGCGACATCCCGTGGCAGGAGTTGTTCCTGACCTACTTCACCACCACCCTGGGTCCCGACGAACTGGCGGTGGAAACCCGCTTCCCGCTGCCGCCCGCGGGGGCCGGGTGGTCCTTCATGGAGGTGGCCCGGCGCCACGGCGACTTCGCGCTGGTGGCCGTGGCCGCCCTTGTCACTGCCGACGAGACCGGCCGCGTCAAGGAGGCGCGCCTCAGCCTGGCCGGCGTGGGCGGGACGCCCGTGCGGCCGGAGCGGGCCGAGGCGCTGCTGGCCGGCCAGGCCCTGGAGGACGACGTGCTGGCTGCGGTGGCCGACGCGGTCCGCGAGGCCATCGAACCCGAAAGCGACATCCACGCCTCGGCCGAGTACCGGCGGCACGTCGCCGGCGTGCTGGCCGGGCGCGCCCTGCGGGCCGCCATGGAGCGGGCCCGCCGCGGAGGTGAGGGCTGATGCTGCCTGAATCGTCCCGCCACCGGATCCGGGTGACGGTCAACGGGCAGGTGTACGAGCGCGAGGTGGAAGCGCGCCTGCTGCTGTCGGACTTCCTGCGCTACGAGCTGGGCCTCACGGGCACCCACGTGGGCTGCGAGCACGGCGTCTGCGGCGCCTGCACCGTCCAGCTGGACGGCCAGCCGGTGCGGTCGTGCCTCATGTTCGCGGTGCAGGCCGACGGCCGCGAGATCCGCACTGTGGAGGGCCTGGCGCCCGACGAGGAGCGGCTGCACCCGATCCAGGAGGCTTTCTGGGAGGCCCACGGGCTGCAGTGCGGGTTCTGCACGCCGGGCTTCCTGATGACCGTCGAGGCCTTCCTGCGGGAGAACCCCGATCCCACCGATGAAGAGATCCGCGAGGCCATCTCGGGGAATCTGTGTCGCTGTACAGGCTACGTGAACATCATCAAGGCCGTGCGGCTCGCGGCTGAGAAACTGCGCGCCGGTCGCTGAGGGGAAGGTTGAACGTTGGCCACGCGCTACTTCGGCCAGCCCATCAAGCGCAACGAGGATCCGCGGCTGCTGCGGGGCCGGGGCCTCTACGTCGACGACGTGCAGTTGCCCGGCATGCTGCACATGGCCCTGGTGCGGAGTCCCTACGCCCGGGCCCGCATCCGCCGCATCGACACCAGCAAGGCCCTGGCGGCTCCGGGCGTGGTGGCGGTCATCACCCACGCCGACCTGCCGGCCAACCTGCAGGGCCCGCTGCCGCCGCTGATCCCGCACCCGACGTTGAAGCACCACAAGACGCAGTTCGCCCTGGCTCCCGGCCAGGTGCGCCATGCCGGCGAGGCGGTGGCGGCGGTGGTGGCGGAGAGCCGCTACGCCGCCGAGGACGCGGCGGAACTGGTGGAAGTGGAGTACGAGCCGCTGCCCGCCGTGGTGGATATGGAAAAGGCCCTGGAACCGGGTTCGCCCCTGGTCCACGAAGACATCGGCACCAACGTGGCCGCCCACTACACCCAGGTGGTGGGCGACGTGGAAAAGGCCTTCGCCGAAGCCGACCTGGTCTTTGAAGAGGTCTTCCGTCCCGACCGCGGCCAGGCGCAGCCCATGGAGACCCGCGGCGTGGTGGCCGTCTACGACCGGAACCTGGAAACCCTGACCATCTGGGACTCCACCCAGGCGCCCATCCGCATCCGCAGCGGCCTGGCCGAGCTGTACGGCATGCGGGCCAATCAGGTGCGGGTCATCGCACCCAACGTGGGCGGCGGCTTCGGGCCCAAGATCATGATGTTCTACCCGGAAGAGGTGCTGGTGCCCTGGCTGGCCATGAAGCTGGGCCGGCCGGTCAAGTACATCGAGGACCGGCGGGAGCACTTCTTCGCCACCAACCAGGAGCGCGACCAGGTCCACCGCGTTCAGGTGGCCGTGCGCAAGGACGGCACCATCCTGGGGATCAAGGACGTGTTCCTTTACGACACGGGTGCCTACATCCCGTACGGGCTGATCATCCCCATCGTGGCGTCGTGCACCCTGCCGGGTCCCTACAAGATCCCCAACTACCACGCCGAGTTCAAGGCGGTCTTCACCAACAAGACCATCTGCAGCCCCTACCGCGGCGCCGGGCGGCCCCACGGCGTCTTCGTCATGGAGCGAATCATCAACCGCATTGCCGAGGAACTGGGCATCGACCGGGTGGAGGTGCGGCGCCGCAACCTGATCCAGCCCGACGAGTTCCCCTACGACGTGGGGCTGATCTACCAGGACAACGCGCCGCTCCGGTACGACAGCGGCAACTACCCCGGGCTGCTGGACAAGCTGCTGAAGCTGATCGAGTACGACCAGTGGCCGGCCCGCAAGGAGCAGTACCGCAAGGAAGGCCGTTACGTAGGCCTGGGCCTGGCCCTCTACGTGGAGGGTACCGGCGTCGGCCCCTACGAGGGCGCCCGGGTGCACGTGGAGCCGTCGGGCAAGGTCTGGGTGGCCACCGGCGTGGGCACCCAGGGCCAGTCCCACCAGACCACCTTCGCCCAGATCGTGGCCGAGGAACTGGGCGTGCGGGTGGAAGACGTGGAGGTGGTCACCGGCGACACCGGCGCCTTCCACTGGGGCACCGGCACCTTCGCCAGCCGGGCCGCCGTGGTGGCGGGCAATGCCGTGGCCCTGGCCGCCAGGGACGTGAAGGCCAAGGCCCTGGAGGTGGCGGCCAACCTGCTGGAGGCGTCGGTGGAGGACCTGGAACTGGCCGACGGCCAGGTGCGGGTCAAGGGCGCGCCCCAGCGGGCGGTTTCCCTGGGCCAGGTGGCGGTGGCGGCCAACCCGCTGCGGGGTACCATCCCGCCGGGCCAGGAGCCGGGCCTGGAGGCGGCGCGCTACTTCAACCCGCCCCAGTCGGCCTTCTCGGCCGGCGGCCATGCCGCCATCATCGAGGTGGACCCGGCCACCGGCATGATCAAGATCCTCAAGTATGCCGTGGTCCACGACTGCGGCCGCCTGATCAACCCCATGGTGGTGGAGGGCCAGATCCACGGCGGCGTGGCCCAGGGCATCGGCGGCTCGTTCTACGAGCGGCTGGTCTTCGACGAGAACGGCCAGCTGCTCACCACCACCTTCATGGACTTCCTGATCCCGACGGCCATGGAGGTGCCCGACATCGTCATCGACCACCAGGAGACGCCGTCGCCGCTCAACCCCCTGGGCGTCAAGGGGGCCGGCGAGGCGGGCGTCATCCCGGTGCCGGCGCTGTTCGTGGACGCCATCGAGGATGCGTTCTCCGGCTACGGCCTGCGTTTCCGGGAAGTGCCGCTGGATCCCAACCGGCTGCGGCAGGCGCTGGCCGAGGCCGGGGTGCCCGGCGCCGGCAGCACCGCCGCGTAAGCCGTGGATGAGGCGGCGACCGGCGGCATCGCCTGGGCCGGGCGCAGGGCTCTGGACGCCCTGGCCGCCGCCGGGACCCACCGGGTGCTGGCGGTGCACGGCCGCGGCTTCTGGGTGGAGACGCCCGCCGGGGTGGTGGGGCTGCTGCGCCTGCCGGCGCCCCGGAGCCCCCGCCTGGTGGGCCTGGAACCGGCGCTGCCGCTGCCGCCGGCGTGCCTCGCCCGGCCGCCGGAACTGGAGGTGAACGGCTCCCGCCTGGCCTGGACGGGGCCCGGCGGGAGCCGTATTGTTGCGGACCTGGCCGCTGCCCCGGTCTGGGACCCGCCGCCGGTGGTGGCGCCGGCGGAGCCCCCCGCCGGTCTGGCGGAGCGCGCCGCCCAGGCAAGCAGGCTGCTGCGGCTACTTTCTTCGCGGGAACTGGACGTCCCGGCGGCCGCCGTCCAGGCCCTGGCGGCCGCCGCCCGTTCCGCGGACGAGGCGGCGCTGGCCCTGGCCGTAGCCGGGCTGGCCGGGCGGGGCGCCGGGCTCACGCCGTCGGGCGACGACGTGCTGGCCGGGTTCGCCCTGTTGAGCCCGCCTGCCCTCCGGCGCCGCCTGCGGCACCTGGCCCGCACGGCGGCCACCACCCGCCTGAGCCGCGATCTGCTGCTGGATGCCTGCGGCGGTCATTCGTTCGAGCCGGCGGTGGACCTGGCCCGGTGGCTGCTGGGCCGGGAATCCGGCCAGCCGGCGCAGCTGCTGTCCCGCCTGCTGCGCGTCGGCCACCTGAGCGGCCTGGGCCTGGCCACGGGCATGCTGGCCGCCGCCGGCGCCCCGGCCGGCGGCCACGACGGCGGCCGGGGCGCCGGCACGGGCCTGGCCGGCCCAACCTTGGATAGTTAAAACAGATACTTTTCGCGGAGATTGGTAAGGGTCGCTAGCGGGAAACTGGCGGTGCGGCGCGAACAAGGGAGAGGCGCGGCACAGGGGCCCCCACGGCCCCTTTTGCGCGTCAGATGGGCGATTCCCGGAAAGGGGGAGGAGTGCCGGTGATGCAGGCCTTCAGGAAACCCAGCGCTCGCCTGGCGGTCCTGCTGGTGGCGGCGCTGCTGCTGCTGACGGCGTGCGGCGGCGGTGGCGGCGGCCAGAGCAGCCAGGGCGGGCAGGGCGGCCAGCCCGGCCAGTCCAGCCAGGGGGGAGGCGAGACCGGCGGCGGCGGAACCGCGGCTGAGTACAAGTTCGCCATGATCCTCCCGGGCACGGTGGAGGACGCTGACTACAACTTCGTCGGCTACGAAGCCCTCAAGGACATCGAGGAAGCCTTCGGCATGACCACCGCCTACCAGGAGCGGGTGGCGCCCGCCGACGCCGAGCGGGTGGCCCGGGGCTTCATCAACGACGGCTACAACATCATCGCCTTCCACGGCGGCCAGTTCCTGACCACCGTCACCAAGCTGGCGCCGGAATTCCCCGACGTCACCTTCATCGCCGAGACCGCGGGCGACATTCCGGACCTGCCCGACAACGTGTGGAACATCGGCCGCAAGTTCTACCAGGGCTTCTACGCGCTGGGCGCCCTGGCGGCCCACGCCACCCAGAGCGGGAAGATCGGCATCGTGGTGGGTATCGAGCTTCCCGACTTCATCGCCTCCATCAACGCCATCAAGGAGGCGGTGGCCGCGGAGAAGCCCGAGGTCGAGGTGGTCTACACTTTCGTCGGCGACCAGAATGACCCGGTCAAGGCCCGGCAGGCCGCCGAGGCCCAGATCAACTCCGGCGTCGACGTGATCATCCTGGTCGTCAACCTGGGTGCCTTCGGCGTCATCGAGGCCGTTCAGGGCAAGCCGGTGCTGCTGACCACCTACTACACCGACAAGAGCAACCTGGCCCCCGACAACTTCGCGTCCTCGCTGCTGCTCGACTTCGGCGTTCCGTACAAGAACGTCGTGGGCCGGATCATCGAAGGCCAGCGCAGCGGCTACGAGGAGATGCGGCCGGGCAACGGCATGAGCCTGGCGCCGGTCACGAACGTGCCCGCCCAAGTGGGGCAGCGGGTGCAGGAGGTCTTCGACCAGATCGCGTCGGGCCAGCTGCAGCTGGAAGAGAAGAGCGATGCCGTCATTGACTGAGACCAGCGGGCGGGGGGCGGGTCCGTCCTTCGGGGCGGAACCGCCCTTTGTCCACGCCCAAGGCATATCCAAGCGCTTCGGCGCCATCCAGGCCCTCGACGGCGTCAACTTCGAGGTCGCCCGGGGCGAGATCCACGTGGTCCTGGGCGAGAACGGCGCCGGCAAGACGTCGTTAATGTCGGTTCTGACCGGCCTGTACCAGGCCGATGCGGGCGAGATCCTGGTGGACGGCCGGCCGGTGCGCATCACCAGCCCGGCCGATGCCCTCCGCCTGGGGATCGCCATGGTCCCGCAGCACGTGGAGCTGGTCAACAACCTGACGGTCTGGGAGAACGTCATCCTGGGCCGGGAGCAGGGCGGGTTGTTCCTGCGCCGGGACCACCAGCGGCAGCAGGTGGCCGAACTGGCCCAGCGTTACGACCTGCCCATCGATCCCGACGCGGTGGTGGCCAGCCTGGCCGCCGGCCAGAAGCAGAAGGTGGAGATCCTGAAGATGCTCCACCGGCAGGCGCGGCTCCTCATCCTGGACGAGCCGACGACCTACCTGACGCCCCAGGAGGTCGACAGCCTGTTCGGCACCCTGACCAGCCTGGTCCAGCGCGGGATGACCGTGATCCTGGTGACCCACAAGCTGCGGGATGCCCTGCGCATCGGCAACCGCCTGACGGTGATGCGGGGCGGCCGCGTGGTGGCCGCGGGCGTCCCGGCCTCGGAAACCGACGAGCTGCAGCTGGTGCGGTGGCTCATCGGCGGCCAGGACGAAACCGGCCAGTTGCTGGAGGCCGAGCCCCTGCCGCCCCTGGGGTCGGAAGCCGCCCCGGTGCTGCAGGTTGAAAACCTGTCGGTGCAGGTGCCCGGGCGCGTGGCGCTGCGGGACATCAGCCTGACGGTGCGGGCGGGTGAGATCGTAGGCCTGGCCGGTGTAGCCGGGAGCGGGCAGCGTGAGCTGGCCGAGGCGCTCGTCGGCCTGCTGCCGACGGCCGGCGGCCGGGTCCTGCTCAACGGGACGGACATCACCGCCTGGCCGGTGGCGCACCGCCTGGATGCGGGCCTGGCCTGCATCCCGGAGGACCGCCTGCGGGAGGGCATCCTGCCCTCGATGCCCATCGTGGAGACGTTCGTGCTGGGCCTGCACCGGTACCTGTTCCCCGACGGGCGCTACCGCATCGGCAAGGCGCTGGAGGCGGCCAACCGGGTCATCGACGAGTACAAGGTCAAGACCCCCCATGCCTGGTTCCCGACGGCGGCGCTGTCGGGCGGCAACGTCCAGAAGGTCATCGTGGGGCGGGCGGTTCAGATGTGCAGCTACCACCGGCACCCGGCGCTGGTGGCCATGAACCCCACCCGGGGACTGGATGTGCGCACCGTGCGCGACGTGCACCACCGCCTGCGCCAGGTGGCGTCGCAGGGGGGCGCGGTGCTGCTGGTTTCCGAAGACCTGGACGAGTTGATGGGCAACTGCCACCGCATCGCGGTGATCTACCAGGGTCGCGTCGACGCCGTGTTCGACGGGCCCGACTACGACCGGTACCAGATCGGCGAGTACATGCTGGGCCGGCACGAACGGGAGGCGGGATGAATGGAGGGCGCCGCGAGAGACTGGCGCTGGAGCGTGCTGGCGTACGCCCTGGCGCTGGCGCTGACCCTGGCCGTGACCACGGTCATCATCGTGGCCCTGGGCCACGACCCCATCCCGGCCTACCGGACGGCCTTGAAGGACTCGGTGGGCACCATCGGCGGGCTGTCCCAGACGCTGAACCGCATGACCCCGCTGCTGCTGGCCTCCCTGGCCTTCGCCCTGGGTTTCAAGGCCGGCGCCTTCAACATCGGCATGGACGGCCAGATCTACGCGGGCGCCATCCTGGCCACGGGCGTGGGCTTCCTGCTGGCCGATCTTGAGGTGGGCCGCATCGTCGGCCTGCCCGTGGCCCTGCTGGCGGCCGGCGTGGGCGGTGCCCTGTGGATCCTGCTGCCGGCCGTGATGCGCGTGGTCTGGGGCGTCAACGAGATTTTCACCACGGTGATGCTCAACTTCGTGGCCACGCTGCTGGTGGAGTACCTGGCCACCGGTCCGTGGAACGACCCCATGGCCGGCGAGGCCATCACCTTGCCGGTGCCCCGCGGGGTAACCCTGCCCATGCTGCTGGCGCGGGGCGGCGCCCACAGCGGCGTCATCCTGGCGTCGATCGTGGCCCTGGCGGCCTGGGCCTTCCTCTACCGGACCCGGGCCGGGTATGAACTGCGGGCGGTGGGCAGCAACCCCCTGGCCGCGCAGATGGCGGGCATCTCCCTGCGGCGGGTCCACCTGCTGGCGCTGCTGCTGAGCGGCGCCGCCGCCGGGCTCGGGGGCGGCATCGAGGTGGCCGGTGTCCATCATCGCCTGCTGCTGGGCCTGACGCCGGACTACGGCATCATGGGCATCCTGATCGCCGTGCTGGCCGGCTTCCACCCTGTGCTGCTGATCCCGGCCAACTTCGCCTTCGCGGTGCTGGTGGCGGCCAGCGACTCGCTGCAGCGCACCGTGGGCTTCCCGTCGGCAGCCGTGTTCATGCTGCAGGCGCTGGTCGTCATCATCGTCATCGGCGTACAGGCCCTGCAGCAGCGGCGCCGCCGCTTCGTGATCTGACCACATCGCTCGGGGGAGGGACGCGCCGATGGATTGGTCGGTTCTCCTCAGTGCCGACGTGCTGGGGCAGATGCTGTTCTTCGCCACGCCGCTGCTGCTGGCCGCCCTGGGCGAGGTCATCACGGAGCGCTCCGGCGTGCTGAACGTGGCCATCGAGGGGCTCATGGCCCTGGGGGCCTCGGTGGGCTTCCTGGCGGCGTACCTGGCAGCCAGCAACGGGGTGGGCATCGGCGCCGCCATGGCCGCAGGCGGGCTGATCGGCCTGCTGCTGGCCTACGGAACCATCAGCCTGCAGGTTTCCCAGCTGACGCTGGGCCTGGCGCTTCACGTGTTGTGCGTGGGGCTGGCCTCGCTGCTGTACCGCCTGGTGGTGGGGCTGCAGTTTGTGCCGCCCCAGATCCAGACCTTCCGGGGCAAGGGCGGCGACACGCTGTGGCAGGTGCTGACAGGGCTGCCGGGACCGGTGTATGCGGTGCTGCTGCTGGCGGTGGTGGTCCACGTCATCATCTTCCACACGCCCGTGGGCCTGCGCCTGCGCGCCTGCGGCGAGAACCCGCGAGCGGCGGACCTGCTGGGCGTCAACGTCTTCCGGATCCGTTACCTGGCCACCGTGGTGGGCAGCATGCTGATCGCCGCGGCCGGCGCCCTGCTGCCCATGATGCTGACGGCCACCTACAGCGACCGGATGATCGGCGGCCGCGGCTGGATCGCGCTGATGCTGGTGATCCTGGGCCGGTGGCTGCCTTTCCGCATCGTGCTGGGCGGCTGGCTGTTCGGCTACGTGGAGGCCCTGCAGTACCGGTTGGGCCTGCAGCTGGTGACGGTGCCGCCGCAGTTCCTGTTGATGCTGCCTTACGTGTTCGTGATCCTGGTGGCCATCCGCGCTTACGGCGGCGCGGCCGGGCCCCAGGCGCTGATGCGGCCGTACGACCGGGAGGCCCGGGGTTAGCCGGGCGGTTGAGATCGGCGGCCTGGCGGAGAACGCCGCCAGGCAAGGCATTCTTCGCGCCCTAATTCCCACGGATGCGGGGGGTGGCCGGGAGATAGGGCATCCCGAACGCCCTAATCGGCCCCACCGGACCTGGCGGAGGGTCGTCAGGGCGGAAATAAGGCACCTGGGACGCCCTGACCTTCCCGGAGCCCCCCGCAATGGGCCCATTTAGGCACCTGAGATACCCTATTGGGTCCGCCGGGCGCCGCGGCTTCCCAGCGGCACCTTCCCTGCCTGCGAAACGCCTGAAGAAGGTCGACGTTGAACCACAGGTGGGAAATGGTGACCTGCGGCGAATGCCCCCACCCGCCTGCCTCGGTAGGGAAAACATTAGCGGGGCCGCGCACCCTGCGGCCCCGCTGCAACATCCGCGGCCGGCCCCGGTCACCAGACCGGTGTCGCCGGCGACGATACCGTTACTCCTTGATATACGGCTGGCCCAGGGCCTGCGGCCTGGCGGCGCCCCAGCGGCGCCGGAACCAGCCGGTGGAGATCACCACCAGGATCAGCATGGTGGCGATGAAGGGCGTCGTCCGCCACAGGTAGCGGGAGAGGACGCCGACAGCCAGCAGTTCGGGGTTCAGCGACAGTTGCCACAGCAGGCCGAACAGCACGGCACCGCCGAACAGCACCACCGGGTTCCACATGGAGAAGAACACCAGCGCCAGGGAGATGAAGCCCCAACCCATGATAAAGTTGTAGTTCCACACCGGGTTGTAGTAGAGGGCGTACAGGGCGCCGGCGAAGCCCCCCATCAGGCCGCCGAAGGCCGTGGCCAGGTAGCGCAGCCGCGTCACGTTGATGCCCGACACCTCGGCCACGGCAGGCGTTTCACCGGCGGCCCGCAGCGCCAGGCCCAGGCTGGTCCGCTGCAGGACGAACCAGGTCACCAGCGTCAGCGCCACGGCCACGTAGACGAAGGGCGAGATGCCGAACAGCGTCTGCAGCCGCTCCATGCCCAGGGGGCCGGCATGGGGGGCGCCCAGGTAGGTGGTCACGCCGAAGCCGAAGATCCAGATGCCCATGCCGCTGACCACCTGGTCCACCCGCAGCGTGATGGAGAAGAAGGCGTGCAGCAGGCCCAGCAGCAGGCCTACGGCCGCCCCGGCCAGAAAGCCCGCCACGTAACTGCCGCTGCTCTGCGCGACGATGAAGCCGACGGTGGCGCCGAACAGCATCATGCCCTCGATGCCCACGTTGAGGACGCCGCTCCGCTGGTTCACCAGTTCGCCCAGCCCGGCGAAGGTGAAGATCATGGCAGCCTCCAGGCTGCGCAGGAAGAACGGCAGCAGCATGACCTACGCCTCCGATCCCCGGCCCCTGGCCTCGGCCGCAGCCTCGGCGCCGGCCGGGGGCGTCTCAACGCCCACAGCCCGGAAGGCCAGGCGGTAGCGGTACAGGAACTGGAAGCCCACCAGTACGATCATCAGCACGCCCATCAGGGCGAAGTCCAGGCCGAAGGCCAGGTGCAGCTTGCCCTGGGCGGCCCGGCCGCCGATGGAAGCAGCGGCGAACAGCAGGGCCACCGGCAGCGACGCCAGCGCGTTCCCCTGGGCGATCAGGCCGCAGATGATGCCGAAGAAGGCGGTGTCGCCCACGATCTCGTAATCTCGCGGGATCTTGTACACGCCGGGAACCGCCGCGAACTGGTGGTAGGCGGCCAGGCCGGCGATGGCGCCGCCCAGCAGGAAGACCAGCAGGCCCATGCGGTGGGTGCGGATGCCGGCGTACTGGGCAGCCCGCGGCGACATGCCGAAGGCGCGGATCTGGAAGCCCAGGCTGCTGCGGGTGAACAGCAGGTGCAGCGCCACGGCCAGCACCGCCACAAACAGGGCGGTGAAGGGGATGTCGGCGAAGACCGGCGCCCGCAGCGAGGTGGGAAGCGGGAAGCCCTCGCTGCCGCCGCCCCGGTTCATGAAGGGCCCGCCTTCCTTGGTCATGTGGGAAACGATGAACGAACCCACGAAGTTCAGCATCATCGTGACGACGATCTCGTTGACGTCCCAGCGGTCCTTTAGGAAGCCGGCGATGGCCGCCCACAGGGCGCCCGCCGCGGCGGCCGCGGCGATCATGGCCGGCAGCACCAGCCAGGCCGAGACCTCCAGGTTGGGGTTGGTCTTGCCGCCCAGCAGGTAGACCACCCCGTAGGCCGCCAGGCCGCCCATGTACACCTGCCCGGTCATGCCGATGTTCCACAGGCCCGCCCGGTACGGGATCAGGAACGCGAAGGTGCACAGGGCCAGGAAGATGAAGCGGTTCAGCACCAGGCGGAAACCACTGGGGCTGAGGAACGCGTAGCCGAAAATCTCGCGATACGCGGTCAACGGGCTCACGTCGGACACCACGAACACCAGGCTGAAGACGATGAGCCCGACGATCACCGAGACCGTCGAAATCAGAAAGGCCTGCCATCCCGAGATCGTGTCGCGGCGCACAAAACCGATGCGCCGGGAACCCACCTTCACCCCGCCGACCTCCTAACCTGGCCGCCGGCGATGAGCGTGCCCACCGTCTCGCGATCGGCCTCCTCGGCCTTGAGCAGGGCCATGATCTGCCCCTCGTACATGGGGGCGATGATGTCGCTGAGCATGAGGATCTCGTCCAGGTCCTCGGAGATCAGGATGATGGCCGTGCCCTGGGACCGGGCCGCCAGCAGCTGCTGCTGCACGAACTCGATGGCGCCGATATCCAGGCCCTGAGCCGGCAGGTTGGCCACCAGCAGGCGGGGTTTGCGGGCCAGCACCCGGCCCATGATCACCTTCTGCAGGTTGCCGCCCGACAGGGTCTTGCCCCGGGCTTCGGGCCCCGCAGCCACCACCTTGAACTCGTCCAGGATGTTGCGGGTCAGCGACCGCAGGCGGCCGTAATCGAGGAAGCCGGACCGCACGTACTGGCGGTCCCAGAAATGGTTCAGCGCCACGTTCTCCACCAGGCTGAAGTCCGGGATCGACCCTACCTCGGTGCGCTCGGCCGGGGTGTAGCCGATGCCCATGCGCCAGCGCTCCAGCACAGGCGCCCGGGTGATGTCCTGGCCCCGGAAGAGGATCCGCCCGCTCTCCACGGGCCGGAGCCCGGCGATCACCTCGGCCAGTTCATGCTGGCCGTTGCCCAGCACGCCCGCGATCCCCAGGATCTGCCCCTCCCGCAGGGTGAAGGACACGTCCCGCAGGGCCGGCGTACCCTTGTCGCTCAGGGCGGATACGTTCTGCAGTTCCAGGACCGGCTCGCCCGGCTCCTGGGGCGGCTTCTTGACGTCGAAGATCACGTCCCGCCCCACCAGCAGCCGCGCCAGTTCCCGCTCGTTGGTCTCGGCCGTCTTCAGCGTGGCCACGATGCGGCCCCGGCGCAGGATGGAAACGCGGTGGCTGATGCGCAGCACCACCGGAAGCTTGTGGGTGATGAAGGGCACGACCCCCAGGTTGCTGCTGGTCATGCGCTCGATGGCCTGAAGCAGCTGCTCGGTTTCCGTGGGGGTCAGCGCCGAGGTGGGTTCGTCCATGATCAGGATGTGGGCGCCGCGGTACAGCGCCTTGATGATCTCCACTACCTGGCGCTCGCCCTCGGTAAGCTGCCACACGTACGCCTTAAGATCGATGCGAAACCCGTAGGATTCGGCCAGGGCGGCGATCTCCTCGGCCGCCCGGCGCTCGTTGATGACGCCCCGGGCCTTGGGATGTCCCAGGATGATGTTCTCCAGCACCGTGTGGGCCGGGACCAGCTTCCGGTACTGGTGGACCATGCCGATGCCGTGACGCAGGGCGTCCTGCGGCGAGTTGAAGCGGACAGGACGGCCGCGCAGGTAGATCTGACCCTCGTCCGGCTGCAGGTAGCCGAACAGGATGTTCATCAGGGTCGTCTTGCCGGCACCGTTTTCGCCCAGCAGGGCGTGGACCTCCTGGGCGCGGATGTCGAAGTCGACGTGGTCGTTGGCCAGTACCCCGTTGGCGAAGCGTTTCGTGATGCCGCGGGCAGCCAGGAGCTCCTCTCCGGGCTGGATGTTGGCCCAGAGATCGGTGTCCACGCTGCGGCCGCCTCCTTTCCGGACTCGTCGCGACTGGAGCCGGCCCGGAGGCCGGCCCGGCCGTGATGAGGGGATGCGCCCCCCACAGCGCGCGGCGGCGCTGTGGGGGGCGCGAGTCAGGCAGAGTTACTCCAGGATCGTGACGCCGTGCAGGTCGAAGTTCAGCTGGCCGAGGATCCACTCGGTGGTGGGCATCTGGCCGGCGGGCTTCACGACGGTACCGGCCGGCGGCACGGGCAGGTTCTCCAGGTCGAGACCGGTGCCGTTGCTGACCAGCTCGTGGTGGAAGAAGGGATCCCAGACGCCCTTGATCATCTGATCCCGCCGCGCCTCGACCAGGTCGAGGATCTCCTGCGGGATCTGGGCCCGGGCCCTGGGGCTGATGGCGTCGATGCCGACCTTGCCGTCGTTCATGATGTCGACGGTGGGCACCAGGGTGCCGTCGGCCAGGACCATGTGGTCGGCCATGCCCATGAACAGCGGGTTGATGGGCGACCGGTCGCCGGCGAGCCAGTCCTTGATCATGCGGTCGTAGATGACTTCCCACCGCGTGTCGAAGGAGATGGCCACGGTGTCGGTGGTGGCCCAGCCGTACTCGCCGACCACGTCCATGTCCTTACCCACGAACCAGATGCCGGCCTCCGTGGCCGCATCCAGCGGGGCCACCGAGTCGGTCTGCTGGGTGATGACGTCGACCCCGTACTGGTCGATCAGGGTGCGGGCGACGTCGCGCTCTTCCGACGGCAGGTACCAGTCGCCCACGTACTTGATGTACACGTTGACATCCTTGTTGAGGACCCTGGCGGCCTCGAACACGCCCAGGACGAAGCCGGCCTGCCGGTGCAGCACCTGGACGGCCGGGAAGGCCGACACGATGCCCACGTTGCCGGTCTGGGTCAGGGCGCCCGCCACCAGGCCTTCCAGGTACAGGGCCTGGTACTGCTTCGGGTAGAAGCGGATGAAGTTGGCCCGCGAGGACAGGTCGCTGTCGATGACCGTACCGAAGTACAGGTCGGGATACCGGTCCGCCAACTCGATCAGCGGCAGGCCCATGAACTCGGCGTTGCCGATGATGATGTCGGCGCCCTCGCTGGCGATCATGTCTTCAGCGAAGGGGTTGGTGCTGTCCGGCCCGACCTCCTCACGGTAGATGTAGCCCACGGTGTTGGGATACTTCTCCACGAGCCGCTGCGCCGCCCGGTGATGGGCCCCCGACCATGTGGTGCCCTCGATGACGCTGAAGTGCTCGATGGCCAGCGTCACCTTGGGGCCCGCGGCGGGCGCCTCGCCCGACGGCTGCTGGGACTGGTCGGATCCCGACGGCGCCTGGCTGCCGCTGCCCGATCCCGAGGACGACGAGCACGCCGCAGCCAGCAGGGCGACCGCCAGCAGGGCCGCCAGGATGTGCCAGCCTTTCCGCTTCGAGCTGACCGCTACCCGCATGTACCGCGCTCCTCCCTTTGCGGAATCCCGGGGTTCGGCCCCGGAACCGTGCCTAATTTTGGCCGGAAACGGGGCGAATCCTGTCGAACGGGCCCGGCGGCTCCGGCCTCAGTCTTCCACGAACGCCACAACGCGGCAGAAGGCCGCCTCCCCGCCCTTGAACAGCCAGGGGAAGACGCCCAGGGTCAGCCGCCGGTTGTGCAGTTCCTTGCGGCCGATGTCGCCGCCCAGGTTCTCGACGTGCATGCAGTCGTGGGGGAACAGGGCGTTGTGGGTCAGCTGGTACGCCGACTCGGGGAACAGCTCGTCCAGCTTGTCGCCGAACTTCTTCTCGCAGAGCTCCCGGACCTTACGCCACTGCTCCAGGCCGCCCTTGCCCAGGAAGCGGCCGATGGGCAGGTTCAGCGGGTGGTCGGTGGAGATCATGTCGACGCCCCAGATGTGGATCTTCTTCTCCAGCAGCCAGGGCACGATGCTGTGATGGGGTCCCGGGTGGCGAAGGATGTACTTCTCCTCGTCGGGCGACTCGCCGAACTGAGCGTACCGGTGCCACCCGGTGTGGATCAACAGGATGTCGCCCTCACGGACCTCCACCCGCTCTTCGATCATCTCGGGCGTGAAGATGTCCAGTTCGTCCAGGACGTCGCTGAGGTCGACGATGACGCCGGGGCCGTAGAGCCACTCCAACGGGATCTCGTCGATGGTCTTGCCGTTGGTGACGAAGTGGCGGGGGGCGTCCAGGTGCGTGCCCATGTGGTTGGAGGTCATGATGTACTGGGCGTTGACGCCGTGTTCCGCCTTACGCTTGATGTATTTCACCTCGAAGGGGGGGTAGAAAGGCCAGAACGAGCAATCCTGGTTCAGCGGCTGCGACAGGTCGTAAAGCTTGACCATGCGGCAGGACTCCCTTCCGAACGATAGTGTCGTCCTGTGCGGACGCGGGTGCTGCTAAGGTGCTTCGCCGCCGGAGGTAACATGCCTTTGTGCTGAATCTACAAGCCGCGCCGGCGGCTCGCCGCAGCCGCCGGCGGCGGTTTTTCCCGGCGCCCGCATCCCCCAAATCCTGTTGCTTACGCGGATTCCTGCAGGAGTGCCGTGCGGGCGGCCGAATCCCAACGGTGCATCTGGTTTGTCGCAACCGCACAAGGCTGAGGGGCAGGGTTGGGCAGTGGACTCGGGGCCTGACGTGACCGTAGCAGATCTGCTGGAACTGCCCGTGCTGCGCGACGCTTCCGTGGTGGCGGGTCACGCGGGGCTCGCCCGCGTGGTCCGCGGCGTCAACGTGATGGAAGTGCCCGACGTGGCCCAGTGGGTGCGGGCGGGCGACGTGCTGTTGACCACCGGCTACGTCCTGCGCGACGACCCCGATCTCACCGGCCGCCTGCTGCCGGAACTGGCCGCCAGGGGCGTGGCTGCCGTGGGCTTCAAACCCGGGCGTTTCCTTTCGGCCATTCCCGAGGTGATGGTGGCCGAGGCCGACCGCCTGGGCATCCCGCTGATCGCCATCCCCTTCCATCTGTCCTACAGCGACCTGATCCACCCGCTGATGCGGGAACTGGTGAGCCGCCAGGCGTCGTTCCTGGAGCAGTCCGACCGCCTGCACCGCCACCTGACCGAGGTGGCGCTGGCGGGCCGCGACCTGGCTGCGGTCGCGGCGGGCCTGGGCCGGGTGACGGGGAACCCGGTGCTGATCGAGGGCGACGGCTCCAGCCTGCGGGCGGCGTACCCCAACGAGCAGGTGGTCCAGCGCCTGGTCCGGGGCCGGGTGGTGGAGCCCGGGCGGCACGCGGCGGCCGCCCAGGAGCCGGCGCCGCCGCCGGGCACCGACGCTCCCTTCGAGCACGACTGGGTCCAGGTGGACGACCAGGTCATCCTGCGCGTGTCGGTCCCCATCCTGGCCGGGGGCGAGCGGTTCGGGCGGATCATGCTGTGGGCCCTGGAGCGACCCTTCCGCCGCCTGGACTACGTGGCCGTGGAGCGG
>Ga0079224_100003696_pt1 | contig 19421 bp, 13 predicted proteins | sample Stecom2015_FD_80414 | JGI IMG/M metagenome (GOLD analysis project Ga0079224, IMG submission 80414) | Agricultural soil microbial communities from Utah to study Nitrogen management - Steer compost 2015 | ecosystem: Environmental > Terrestrial > Soil > Agricultural land | place: USA: Utah... | reverse complement strand
TTCAGATGCAATTAAAGTACCATCAATGTCGGTGATTAACAGATGCTTGCTTTTCCGAAGCCGATTTGTCCTGTATTCAGGAATTCTCAGTTCTTTGGGCTCGAATGGTTGTTTGGGTTGTAAAGTTTCCTGAATCCATCCAATGTAGATATTGGTATGGGTAGTCCAGCTGTAGTATTTTTTGGCTGCGATGATTCCGTGGTTCGAAAATCGGCGCCATTTATCCTCATCGGTAAGTATCGTTTTGACGGCTTCGCTCACCTCGTGCTTGTCCAGAGGATCCACCAGATATCCATTTTTACATTTAGGTATAATTTCCGAGGGACCCCCATTCTTGGTAGCTACCACCGGAAGCCCGCTTGCAGCAGCTTCAACGGTTGTCAATCCAAAGTTCTCGTGCAAAGACAAATTGATAAAAAGTCCTCTTTTCTCCGCGCAGTATTGATAGATCAGGCTAACCTCATTGTCGATATCGTGCTTTTTGGGGATGGCCAGTTTTCCATACAGATCGTATTTGTCCATCAGGAGTAACATTTCGGTGAGTACTTCTTTTTCGGCATCGGGCATGCTGAGAATATTTTTCCGGATACCTGCAAAAATGACCAGGTTGGCAAGAGACTGCAATTCCTTGTTACTTCCATAAGTGTCAATCAGGGTATGGAGGTTTTTCCTGCGATCGGGTCGGGCGAGGGCCAGAATTGCCGGTTTGTTGGGATTGACCAGGAACTTCTCAATTGATTGACTTACCCAGTATTTGCGTTGCATCACCTCTTGCTGGAGCGGTTCATTGTCTGGATATTCCTGATAATAAGGATAAAATTTCTCCACATCGATACCGGGAGCCAGTACATGAAAAGTGGCTTTTTGATAGTTTTCATATGTTTCCCAGTCGCTGATTTCCTGATAGGTGGAGGTAATGATAAATTCTGCAAGGGAGAGACAAGCTTCCTCGGCAGCAATCCGCATGGAAAATTTAAAGGTTTCTTCGGCCTCCTCCTCAGTGAGACCCATGTCCCTCATTTTGCTTTTTTTGGGTCTACCCAGGGAGTGACCTGTATGGGCAAACGGCACGTTGAGTTTGAGGGAAAGTTCCTTGGCTACATATCCAGCATCCCCATAATGGCTGTGCATCCAATCCGGATGGATGTCGTGCTCTTTGATGTGCTTTAAAGCATTCTCCACATACTCGTCCAGATGCTCCCACAATTCTTCTTTTTTCCGGTAAAGATTGCCAGCAAAGGGGATGCGTCTGATGTCGCATTTGTCATTGATCACTTCAATAGGCTGACTATAGGCAGGATCCTCGTTGGGATCGTCAATCAGTCGCGTGAAAATGTGAACGTGCTTTACGTTGGGTAACTGGGATAAGTGTCTTGCCAGTTCGTCAACATAAATAAGCTGCCCACCATTATCGGAATCTTTGCCTATTTCCAGACCATCGCTTTTGATCAGTCCGTGAATATTGTATAGGTGTATGCGTATCATTGAATTGTTTATTTAGTCATTCTCTCTTCTCCGGGGGCGTTTCCTTATTCCCAATAAAGCAAAATTTTTCGCAATTCCCTGTAAACTGTATCGAAATCTTGTTTTTAATTTAAAAACCTGAGTGGACAGACTTGGATAAAGGATATGTATAATAGCGTCATTTCTGACTATCATATTGTTTAGGAGCTCCACAGGTGAATGGAACTTATTATAATTTCAGATTTTGGATAGGAAAAAAGATTTTTAACCCAATTATACTTTGCTGAAACTTTTCAAGCCCCATCGAAGCGAAGAGATGACCGGCCATTCAAGGCTTGATGATAGCGTCCAAATGCAGTGTGGTGATCCCGGAGTATTCCGCTTTGATCATTCGCGATCTCAATCAGATATAAACAGTGACTGAGCCCAGGATTGAATCCTTGAATAAATTTTCCTCCATATCTAGCGTGACCAATTCGCTGGAGATTACTATAAATGCACTACGAAAAAGGAAAATTATCTCCGGGGTAGGCAGTTTCGTATTGATATTTCAACAAATCGAATGTGGTCAGCATACCCACTAAGGTACGTTGATCATCCACCACAGGTACGGAGTGAAATCGGTTTTGCAAAAGTACGATCGATGCAGCGCCTATTTTGTCCGAAGGATTGAGGACAGCTAATTTTGTGGTCATCACCTCCTTCAGCGGGATATCAGCCACTTCATGGGCAGGTTTTTGTATTCTCAACAAATCGAAAGTGGTGACCACCCCAACCAAAATTCCATTTTCGGTGATGGGTAAATGATGAAAATTATTGTTCCGGAATATGTCACGTGCATCGGAAACCTTGTCTTCCGGACTCAGGGTCACCAACTCGGTTGTCATTATGGTTGAAATCTCGTGATTCATATTGCGAGTTTGTAGTATTAAGATCAAATATATACATTTTTAAACAACCCATCATCTCCCTATGACCGATCGCCCTGTGCGATTTTAAAATTTGGATCAGGTCAACTTTGTTAATGGTAGCGAGTTCAAAACAACAGATTGGCTTGCACTGTCCCCGTGTGAATGATGGAAGCCTCACCTGTTTTACGGCCATGGTATCTCAGCGTGACGACAAGATTGTTGGGCAATCGTCGCTGGATGTTGGTTTCCCATAAAAGATTTCCTCCTGGTCGAAGGCCACTCATCATGACATGTTCGAGGGATAAATTGATGTCCTCAGCCTCATATTTCACCCGGGAGTAATCCACAGCGCATTGCGCTGACCATTTCAGATTGGGCCGGAATTGCCAGGACAATTCATTGGTCAATATACCGGTCTGGTGATTTCCTGCTTTTTCTTTTCCCCCGATCCAACCCGTCTCAAATTCCAGTTCCATCTTTTGATTGAGCATCCATCTTAATTTGTGTCGCAATTCCCAAAACCGGAGACTGAAATTTTTCTCGACAAAACTATTGGCTGATTGAGTGACCCTGCGTCTTTTGACATCTACAAGTGAATTGATGGTGGAGGAATAAAATAAGGTGGATTTGGAGAAATACTCGTAGGTGTCATAGGTTTCAAAGCCTGTATTCAGAAAATCTTTTTGTTTCCGCATCCAATAGCCGATGTGTTCCTGGAATTTGCTTCCCCCCCGATTAAAATATAAGTTCGTGAGTATATTCTGTCTCGAAGAGATGAGTGAAGTATCAGGAATATTCCATAGACGGACTTTAGCCGATTTCTGTTGTTTGTTCTCTATTTGCATACTGTTTTCAGTGGACCATTTGGACCAGAAAGTATGATCGGTCCATTTGCTGATGTCCACATTCCAGGACCATTTGAAGTTATAATTGAATGTAGATATCAAAGCATTTTCCAGCGTAGTTACACGGATATAATTGCGTTCATCGGGATAAACTGCAGGGAAAAATTCGTTTAATTGCTGTATAGAATCCTGATTTACATCGACGTATTTGTATTGACCTTTCCCTGTTTCCACCTTGATATATTGAAATTGACGACGGGGCTCTTTCCCATTGGATAACGAGAACTCCCCCTGGTTGATCCATCCGTTGTCAAAAAATCTTCGGGAGAACAACAATTGGCCCAGAATATTCCAACCTTTCTGGTCATCCCGGATCTCAGCCTGCTCCCTGATGGATGTCAAATGTCGGAGCGTGGCGATCCATCGAATAAATCCCTGGTCTCCGTAAATTCCGGTTTCCATCTGAAGATCATTTGTACGGTAGGATCTTAAAAAGTTCTCAGCTCCCACTTGATAATCCGTTCTGCTAGATAGGGTGAGAGAATGATTATTATTCCATTCCATACGGGCCAATCCCCTGTCCCATCTCATGGACGCCAGGGATAATGTATCGTTTAATTTATCTCGTACCACATTGTATTCTCCCTGATATCCTATTGAAAATTTCAGTTGGTTGGATTCTCCCATTAGCCAATTGAACGAAGCCGAAGGTCGGGAAAATGTCGAAACCGATTGCGGGGATTGGGTCTTGGTCAACGATTCCGAAATGTCCAGGATTACTGACCCTGGTGCCCAGTTGACTTCCATTTGATGGCGCTCTCCGCTGAACTTCCCGGCAGCATGAAAATTTTCAAAATTATAACCCGTTTGGAAACGTCGGTCCGTGTATTGGAGCCCAATATGGTACAGTCTTTCGTTTCCCGATGTGTCGGAAGTTTGATAATTCCAGTTGCGATCAAATTCCACCGGTCTGTAGGTGGAAATGGGAGAGAACGTTGCCTTTCTCCATTCCATATTTCCAAGGATCCGAAGGGTTTGCTGCCTGGCTGTATCCAGGTTCAATCCCCAGGAAAAACCACTATTCTGAGCCCAACCTACATTGTCATTCCGATCGGAGGAGGAGAATCGATTCAAGTCCTCATTGGTCAAAGACCACTCACTGTATATTGTATTTTCCCCATTCTCTCCCCATGATTTGCGGGCTGCAAAACCAAACATTTGTTGTTGTCGCGGGGCCTGAAGACGGGTTATCGGTGCATAACTTCCATTGGATGTTCCATCCGTATTGGGTGCCACCCAATGATACACTTCACCATTGGTAAAATCTCCCGCAGGTACGTAATCTCCATTTCCTTCTCCTACATAGCTGAACCCGGCGGTATACAATCCCACGTCCAGTGGCTCTTTGACATGGCGAAGGATACCAATGAAACCCATACTATCCACCAACTGGTAAAGGACTACGCCTTCTTCAAAACCTCCCTCCCAGGGTACGATAGAGGTGCCGGTGAGATTTTCCACATCATCGCCTGCTTCTGCAAGTATAGCCTCATTTTCGGGAGTCAGGATATTGTTTTGAAATGCATTCTTACCATCCTGTTCGCTGTAAATATGGAGTCTCAGGTCCCATCCTTTCCTGGACCAACCTGTGTGACCGGTAAACAGACTGCGGAGGTAATTCTGTTCCGCGTATTCGTATTCCACAATGATTCTACTCGTGGCACTCACGTATATTCTCGGTGTGAAAGTGATTTCTCCCAGATTGTAGTCGATCGTGTAATCATTAAGTTCTCCCCTTTGTAGTAATTGTCCATCCAGATAAACTCTTTCGGTTCCCGCAAGGACGACCACGAAAAGATTATTCGCCTCCGAAGCCACGCGGTATGGACCCTGATTGCCCTCTTCCACCTGAATCGTTGTCCGTTGGAATTTTCCTTTGGACACGGCATAATTCACAGAAGATTCCTGTTCCCAGCCGGAGGAAGTCTTTGAGGTATATCCTGCAAACACCCCCTTGGTTTTTTTGTAATATTTCATGAAATAGCTGGCCGGTGAGCGAATCTCATGGTCTCCGGCGATCAATGTGGCGTTGTCTTTGGTAAGTTGGATAAAGACCTTGTCAAATTCCTGCAATCGTTGAGAATTGCCTTCGGGCTGTATAGGAATGCTGTTGTCGGAAAGACTACCCACTACCTCAATGCCATGCGGAAGAGATCCCCTGAGTTGGAGGTCAAAGTTGGAATTGAGCGTGGTATTTTGATTGTTCCCGATATTGATACCCCGTCCAAAATGACCGCTATATGAAATATTGGACCAGGCAGGAAAGGCGGCTTCTGACTGAAGGGAGCTCGGAAGGCTTTTAATCAGATACTCACTTTTAACCAGGTTTGTATCGATCCAGGTTGCAGGACCCGCCAGGATGGGTGAAAGACTTCTTTCCTGTACGGTGAAAATCTGATTGTACCATCGGGGATGCAGCAAATGGATTCTACTACTATCTGAAATATGATAATCGATGGAATCTGTCAGGGTGGTCCCTTCCAACGATCGGATAAGGAGCAACGTCGGATGTGATATGGGTCTTGGTAGTATGATCGTGGAATCGGTGGTGTATACGGTGTCGATAACCCCTGCAGACTGCCCCAATGCTCCAGGACCTGTGAGTACCAGGAGACTTGTCAGGGTAAGGAAAATCAATACTGTAATACGCGTTTCCATCTTTTATGGGTCCATAACCAATGCGCCGGTTGATTTAATATATTTTCTTTCAATTTTTTGCTGTATAGTTGGGTAAGTTCTTCAGCGCTGTAGTTGGCAGGTTCACGAGACAGTACTTCAAACTTTGCCTGGTAATACCCGCGGCGAATTTTTTCGATGTAAAAATAATACAGGGGTATGTTGTACCGGACCGCCATGGTAGTCATTCCGGAGATAAAGGGGGTGCGGATGCCAAAAAAGTCAATCCAATGGGCGGTCAGGGTGTGGGGTGTGGATTGGTCGGTAAGGAAGATATAAGCTGACCGGGGTTGGGTCGTATCCAGTACGTCCCTTAAAACCAGTGCCATGGGCACCATCACGGTATTGAATTTTTGTCGGAGATCAAGCATAATCTGATTCATCGCCCGACTTGACAGCGGTTTATAGACCGCGACCGTTCGCACAGGGAGTTGATCTCCGGCGGTAATGACAGCCCATTCCCAGTTGTGAATATGTGCTCCGCAGATAAATATATTCTTATACTTCTCCAAATCTGCTTTCAACTCTTTACTCACCTGGATTTCAAACCTTTGCTGTAGTTCTTTGCTTCCCATGGAAAAAGCCTTGATACTTTCTGCAATGAGATCAGAAAAATGATGTACAAATTTGTTTTCGAAACTTTTGCGATACTCCGCAGGAGAATCCGGAAATACGACCTCCAGGTTTTTTGCGATGACCTTGCGACGATATCTGAAGACATTGAATAGTAATCGGGAGAATAGTCTGCATACCATGTACAACCAGGAAAGGGGCAAGAGACTTATAAGATACAAGGGGGTGCGGATCAGGAAATAATTGATCTTCGCTTTGATGGATCCTATGTGTCGTATCATTTTCATGGTTGACCGGGTAATATAGACAATATCTCGTGGTCTGTTTTTATTAGTGATGGAGATATGATGTACCACACTGCGAAATTACTCTTAAAAACCCACTGTTGCATTCTCCCCGGTTTTAAACCTTCCGATACAATGCCTGGATGCTGTATTTTAAACGAAACAGGGTTTCAAAGCGTTAGAATACCCTACGGAAATTAAAATTGAAAATTATGGATCGATCTAATTTGGAGACAGCAACGCTGGGGGGAGGATGTTTTTGGTGTACAGAAGCAGTGATGAAAGAAGTGAATGGCGTGGAGCAGGTAATACCCGGGTATTCCGGTGGGCATACTCCAGGTCCGCCTACTTACCGGGAAGTGTGTACCGGCACTACGGGGCATGCGGAAGTCATTCAGGTAAAATTCGATCCGGAGGTGATTTCCTATCGGGAGTTGTTAAAGATTTTTATGACCACGCACGACCCCACGACGCTCAATCGCCAGGGAGCAGATAAAGGGACGCAATACAGGTCAGTGATTTATTACCACAACGAAGAGCAAAAACGGATTGCGGAGCAGGTAATGAAGGAAGTAGCTCCTTACTACGAAGATCCTGTAGTGACGGAGCTCAGTGCTGCTGAAACCTTTTACGAAGCAGAAGAATACCACCACGATTATTATCGGAACAATCCCTCTCAGGGGTATTGCCGTATCGTAATTACGCCCAAAGTCGCTAAATTGAGAGCTATGTACGCTGATAAACTCAAATCAACCTCCGTATGATTTCTTAGTTGTACGGTGATTAGTCTTTTCGAGCTGTCATGAAAAGAACTGTTTGTTCTTCTGGATATCATTCTTCAATAGTTTATCCAAAATTTCCGGTGATCGGTGTGATCGGAGGCCAGATATACAGTCCACAACTCCGTTTTGAAGTTGGGGTTTCCGGTACTATCCGAAAGCCGGGTTCGGCAGATATTGTGTATGAATACATACTTAACGATCAAACAATGGGGAAATCCTCTCCCAAATGGCTTCAGCGATGGCATCCTGATTTTGACTTCCGTCCACTTTTACGATATTGAGACTACCACCGAAACGTTCCAGGATCTGTTGATACATTTTATGGACCAAAGTCAGATTTTCCCGGGTTTCAAATAGCTCCATCTGGTCCCGACCTTGTCGGAGCCGCTCCAGCGCCACTTCTACTGAGATGTCCAGAAAGATGTGCAAATCTGCCGGTAACAAACGCTGACTTTCTGAGTTCGCTGCTATGACCCACTCTAAATCAACATGAGCACCCTGATACGCATAAGAGGAGAGTACATACCGATCGGTCAGTACCACGTGTCCTCGGGTTAATTGGGCGATCAGTCCATCCTTTTTGTTGAGGATGTGATGCAATCGATCGGCTACGAACAACCCAGCGATGGTGTGATGATTGCCTTCCATTTTTCCACTGAAAATATCCCGGATCATGCGACCGATCGGTCCGGTGGTTGGCTCGCAGGTTTGATGAACCTGGTATCCCAGAGACTCAAGACGGGAGCGCAACAGGGCGATTTGGGTGCTTTTGCCACTACCGTCGATGCCTTCGAAGGCTATGAACAATTCTGAAAGTGGTTCATTTGTATTCATGGGCCAAAGATAAGCAGATTGGTGGGGAATGAAGGCAACACTTAATTCATAATAGAATCATGTTTTGGTTTTTGATTGATCCCATCGATGTCCTGAACATAGGTTGAAGGTTCCTGGAAGAGCACCCTAAGATGCGTGCATTGCTTGTTTTCGAAGGCTTATGTATTGATCATTAAATGTATGGAAAATGATGAGGAATAAAATAATATATGTATTTGATGCCTACTGTAGTTGGTGCTATGGAATGGAGCCTGTGATGGAAAAAGTACATCAACGATACAAAGACTATTTTGATTTTGAAGTTTTGAGCGGTGGTATGATCCCGGAGGACACTCCGGTTCGTGAGTTGGCATCGCGGTTTGCCAGTCCGCGGGAGGCATACAACCAGGTAGTCGAAATGACAGGACAGCCCATCAATGAAGAATATATTACAATGATGGAGCAACCATCTGATTTTGATTACACGTTCAATTCTTTGTACCCTGCACGGGCGATGGCCACATTGAAGTATTTCGCTCCAGGTCGTGAGGTTCAGCAAGCCCGGGTGATTCAGGATCTTGTGTTTGCAGATTTGAAAGATCTGACCAAGACCCAATCGTATAAATCGGTAGCTGAAAAATTTGGTATCGAGTGGGACGCTTTTGTCCACCGCTTTGAATCCGATGATTCATTGCAGGAAGCAAAGTATGAGTTCCACCTGGCACGACAACTGGAAGTTAAATCTTACCCTGCCGTTCTGATGCAGACATCGGACCAGCATTTCTATCTGATTGCCCGGGGATATACCGCATTTGATACCCTGGATAAGAGAATTCAGAATATTATGGCGGAGAAAGCAAAGGAAAACTGAAATGGGTAAAATCCCAGCCATGAAAGACCAAATTTTGAGATCTCGCTTGCACTGGCAAGCGAGATCTTTTGCTTTACTTAAGATCGGACTATAAAGGCATTGAAGACAGATATCCTTATCCTGGAGTCTGTTCAGAGAAGCAATAACTTCGTATGCCAACTCAAATTCTCATGTTGGGGGTCAATGGCAGAAAGCCCGGGTACACACATCCATCGCACTACTTCTTATCAATTAAATTATTATATTTAACTATTGATAACAAACTTGACAGCTCATGGGAATGCTTAAGGACTTCAAAGAATTTGCCGTTAAAGGTAATATGGTCGACATGGCCGTGGGTATCGTGCTCGGAGCAGCTTTCGGTACCGTAGTTAAATCCCTCGTGGATGATATCATTATGCCGGTAGTTTCAGGTATTTTTGAAATTCCGGATTTCAGCAACCTTTTCTTTGTTCTGAAACAGCCTAATGTGCTTCCGGAAGGGGTTACATCGGCTGCGGAATTGACTTCCCTGGAGGCATTTCGCGCAGCTGGAGGGGTTCCTCTTGCCTACGGGGCATTTATCAATGCGCTTCTTGCATTTATTCTTGTAGCTTTTGCGCTTTGGATCATTGTCCGGGCTATCAATAAGCTGAATCAGAAAAAAGAAGAAGAAGTAGCCGAAGAAGCACCAGCAGGACCTACAGAACTGGAGGTGCTTTTGGAAATACGGGATGCACTAAGAAAGTCATAAATTTCAGTCGTACCTGTACAGTATTTAGATTTTATATACCAGTTTTCTGTTTCATAAGCAATATATGCTAATTACGCGATTATTTTTTGTCGTTCCTAAGTAACAAAACCAAGCATAGGACAGACCTACGTGAAGCTTTTGGAGATGAAGGCACGGCGAAAAAGAAACCGTCATAAGTGTGAAGAACTTATGAAACAGAGCACTAGACCTTATTACACCGACTTCACAAAAAGAAAAGAAGTCCGGATCCGCATTGAATTTCCGGACTTCTTTTTCGTGGTGCGATTTTTTAGCAATACGAATAATGCACAAAGATCCACTCACAGGGGTTCTGAAGGGGTTTGGAGCACGAGTGACCAGAAGGTCATTTCAGCCATATACTGCATAGTATATATTCCCTTTCAGCCTTATATTAAGGTATCGGATTGGTTTGATGGCCGTTATTCAAAATAAAAATGATTGGGTCCGATACCTGCCTGGGGTATGGAACCAAAGGGTTGGCCATCCCCTGTGAAGATATATACAGCTCCAGACGAAGCAAAATCCCGGGCATCTCCCAGGTATATTCGACCATTGTCGGGATCCACATTCATGGCGTATAAGTATTGAATTTCATGCAACGGAATAATAGCTGTGGTGCCCAAGCCCTGAGCGGGCTTATATTCATATATTCCATCAGGCATTTGAACCAACAGTCGATCCGAAAAATCATCGTAGGTAATCCGGCCAAAATTTCCACCCTCTACGTTCAGTTGCGTATTGTTTTCCACGGTTTGAGATTCCGTGTTGATCGTATAAATGGCAGGTGCATCTCCATTTTCTATTCCACTACAATACACGAATAATTCATCATCATCCCCAAATGCCCATTGCAGCGGATTGGGTCCCACAGCTACGGAGTCAAGGGTTTGACTAGCCAAATCGATATAATAAATTTGGTTTTTCACCCGACCCTGATATTCAGATTGGCTGAGAATCCACAATCGTCCATCTTCTTCTTTTAATAAGTAGGAGGATTCTCCCACATATAAGGTATCGGTAATGGTGAGGCTTCCCATATCGGCCACCAATACATGATCGCTGTACTGACTACCTATATAACCCTTTCCATTTTCGATGTCAATTTCTGTAGGTGCATTCAGTCCCTCGATAGTTCCTGTTTCTTCAAAAGTCTTTTGATTGACTTCGATGATTTTCCCAGAATTGTTGACGACAAGATAAGCTTTGTCATCGTCAAAGTGGATCGATTGCAGGATATCGCCTATGGGTTTTTGATTGACCGTTCTGAATATTTCCGGGACATACTCTCCGCGTTGTTGGTCGAGGAAATAAACGACGGCATTTCCCTGACCAAATCCTCCTTCGAAGCTTATAAAGACCCCGTTATCAAATGTTTGGATGGGATTATTGGGGATTGGGTCATCTTTGTCGCATGATAAGATCATAAGAATGGTCGCCAGCGCGAAAAAAAGAAATGTGTTTTTCATTATTTGAATTTTATTTGTGAAGTCAATTGAATCTGACGGCCAGGCATGGGCCGGTTTATGATGCCCTGATATTGAATATTAAACCAATTAGAGACCTGTAATCCCAGTTTCAGAGCGGGTTTTTTGAATTGGTACATTACCGACGAATGGCACAAAAAGTAAGGTTTCAGAGATTGTGTGTGGTCTCTTGTAACGTATCGCGTCGATGTATATTCTCCAAGGAGATAAAAGATCCAGGAATCGTTTATGGAATATTGGCCCCCCAAATTCCACATGTGACGTGGAGAATAGATTGACTGTTGCCAGGAAAAATTTCCGTCGGAAGTTGTAGATTTAACATATTGATATCCTCCCTTAACCTCCAGTTCTGTACCCCATTTATGGGATAATTCCATACGGATGCCGAGATTTTGGCCCTCCAGGGTATTGAAGGGGCGCCAGAATCCCAAATCGGTAGGTATCCACTGTATCCAGTTTTTCCCCCATTTCCAATAGAAGGTCAGGCTATGTGTCAAGCGGAAAGGCCACCTTCTTTCCCAGGACAACCCTGCCATCTTGTTTTGTTCCTGTTGTAATTCCGGATTGCCTCCCGGAGTCCAATACAGATCATTGAGGGTCGGCCATACTATATTCTGCAAAATGAAAACTTTCCAAATTCCCCATTGCTCGTGGCGGTACCGGAATTTGAATTCCGAAGTCCAGCCCGTGCCAGTGTGCTCCAATCCCGTAACCCATTCAGGTTGAATCAACGCTGTTAATTGAAGATCATTCGAAAGGCGGTATTGCAGTTGACCATAAGTGGCCAGCCGAGTTTGACTTTTCTTTCCCTGGTAGTTGTCAGAATGGCTGGTAAAATAATTTGCATTTGCACCGTACCGGAGGAAAAACCCATCCCCAATATCCCAGGAATTATCAATCCGACCCTGGAATTGCTGATAGACATGGGTGGCGTGAATATCAATCAGAGGATTGCGGTAGATTTGTTGTTGGTATCCATGATAGGCCTTCAGGTTCCACTTGTGAACGGGTTGCAGAAGATGAAACTGAAATAGAGACCGTATAAATTTGTCAGATTGGTCCGCTTCACTCCGTACCTCAGTCAGGGTCGGGGGAATCTCCCTGAAGTGGTTCCTGCCCCAAACCGATAATTGGACCTGCTTGTTGTTTTTCGTGTCCCATGCGCTGTGATGGTTGACATCGAGATTTTCACTTCTGGCATGAGGAAGCTTTTTTCTATGGCCATCCAGTGTGGTATATGGGAAATTGTTAGAAGATTGGTTGAAGGTGGCGGATGTCCTGGATTGCCAGGATTGTTTTCCAGCGTTGATACTCCCGTGCGCATTCCAGGACTGAAGGGTTGACCAACCGAATGAGGCCGTCCCACTCTCAATTTCGGAAGATAATCCTTGTTCCAGAATGATGGCCCCTGCACTGCTTCCAGCCCCAAATATCGTGGCGTGTCCCGGTGGAGCTATCTTTAGCCCGGTAAGGCTGGTGGGTGAAATCATGGAATAGTCATTCACGCCAAGCATGGGATTGGAAATCTTTATTCCATTCCAGATAAGGGCGACTTCATTGGAACGACTTCCAAACATAGAAACAGTGGAAGATGATCCGGGGCCAAAATCGCGAAAATAGATGTTGGCCTCGCGACGGAGCGCATCCATAATCTGTCCGGGGAATTCATCGAGGGAAATGGAATCGATATCGTCGTCGATCAGAGAAGAACTGGATATCGATATCGACTCAAACCACACCGTAGTATCAGCATCCTGGGCAGGTAGCTTGCAGACTGTACTTAGAAAGATCCATAATAAGTATGACCAGACGGAATGTTTCATCATATAATTCTTCCATAAACTGATCTTTCGAAAATTTGGCAATACAGATCGGTGGCCAGGATATTTTGACCCTACGTGACGGCATTCCATACTTTTCACCCGAAAGCATCAGAATTTATAAAATATATTTTGGCAGGTCTTCTGGCTTATCAGATTCAGGTGGCCTTCCCATTCGATTAGTGTCTCAAATAGTGGCATTTGGGCCTGAAATCGTTGATCGGAATAATCATTAGGGTGCAATTTCCCAGTAATTATCTATACCTATCAACATCTGATCTACAGCTGCGGGGACAGCTCCGGAATTTCTGAATATGGTTATAATAAAACTTCAGAGCACCGGATTCCCTTTTCATCCCATCTTTTCGGGAACCAAAATATTTATTTGTCAAAGGTATGAAATTTCCATGTTTTGTAAGTCTGGGATCCATGTATTTTCTTAAAGTCTCCATACATTTGTCCCTGAACATATGTTTTAATTGCTGGGAAATGGGGGAGACGTATATCAATGTGGCATAGTATTCTGGTAGGTACACAGGGGTATCTGGGTTAGGTATAATTGGTCTGGAAAATCGGCCTCTGGATATGGAAATATTAGAAATGACCTACACAAGAACATGTAATAATTTATGGGGGGCTGGTTGCGCAAGTGGAAGACGGGGTAGTTCCTGGTATTTGATGGAAACAGGTTAGCAGGCAAGAAATCATAGGGCAGTAAGAGTCATTTAAACCGTTATTTTGAGCGTAAAAGATAAAATAAGAACTTCTCTTTGTGTTATTTTGGTGGGATTATGTTGTATTTCACATATCCGTGCACAAGAGAATCGTACCACGGTGACGGGCGACGTTATTGAGGATGAGACTGGTCAACCTGTAGAATTTGCGAATGTGGTACTTTCCAAAAATGGAGATCATGCCATAGCAACTACAGATTCAACAGGGATATTTCATTTTCAGGAAGTACCATATGGCATTTATCGACTTACGATATCCTACGTTGGCTTTCGAACTGTTTCCATTCAGGAACTGGCAGTCGAACACCAGCAATTACCTCCGATACAAATCCGACTTGAACCTTCTTCCCTCAAACTGGATGAGGTTGTCGTCCAGGCAGTACAACCCCTTAGAGTGTCTGCCCGATTGTCCGGAGGGTATACCCTGACACCAGAGGAAGTACGTCGATTTCCTGCCACATTCTACGATCCGGCCCGTTTGGCTACAGTGTATCCAGGGGTGGTCAATATCAACGATCAAGCCAATAATCTGGCTATTCGTGGCAACAGCCCAAACCAAATGAATTTTTACATACACGGAGCCGAAATCGTGAATTCCAACCATCTTGCCAATGCAGGAACATCCACGGACAGGACGACGATGAGTGGAGGCAGTGTAAATATGTTCAGTGCGCAATTGTTGGAAAATACAGAAATTTATACTGGTGTCCTCCCCACAAATTTGCTTCAAGCCACATCAGGAGCTATGAATTATCATCTTAAGCGTGGAAGCCGGACCGGATTTCACTTTACCGGTCAAGTGGGCCTCAATGGTATCGATGTGGCTGCGGAAGGACCGATTGGTAATCGGTGGTCGTACATAGCCAATTACCGATACTCCACTGTGGGGCTATTGAGTCAGCTTGGTGTGGATTTCAGTGATGAGACCATTTTATATCAGGATCTTTCTATACAAGTTTCTTTTTATCAGAATGAAAAAGTGAAATGGAGCTTCTTTGCCATGGGGGGAGACAATAGCAACTCATTCGAAGCCAAGGTTGACAGTGCCAGAGAGGAATTTAAAGACGCTTTTGATATCGATTTCAAATCCCAGATCGGGATTGCGGGGGCTAATGTGGAAGTTCATCTCAGTGATCAGCTCCGATGGCATACAACCCTGGCGGCATCTACCAGGTGGGATCAAAGGTCACAAACCTCATCCACCCAGTTTCCTGACGCGGAAGATTATCTGGAGTTGACTAAATACGCTTTCCATACCCAATTGAGCCAGCAAACCACGGGCGCATGGGGATTTCTGTATGGACTCAATACCACACTATGGCAGGGGGGCATGGAATACCAGGATTTTGGATTGTCGGAGAAACGCTTTGGTGAAAATGTCCGGGGTGTTTTGCTTCGGCCGTATGCAGAAACCCACTGGAGGCACAGGATGTGGCGCATCGACGGCGGGCTGGCAGTGAGTTACAATGGTTTGAACAACCAGGCTTATTTTCAACCCAGACTGAGTTTAATGCGGCACCTACCCCACCGCCAAAAATTGGCTGTCAGTTCCGGCTTGCACCACAAGCTACAGCCCTATCAGATTCTTTTCAGCTCCGACAGCCACGCAGAACTTCCTATGCTGCAGTCCTGGAAAACGACACTAACTTATGAGAAGGATTTTCAAATGAGTCAGATCAGAGCTACTGTATATTATGAGAATATATCTGATGTGGGCGCTGGAGATAATGGATTTTCAGCGTTGAATATTCTCGAGGAATATCCTCCTATATCAATAGGTTCCGACGGAAAGGGTCAAAACAAAGGGATCGAATTGGCGTATCAAAGGTTTCTAAACCAGGGGTTGTTCTTGTTGATATCCGGGACCTTGTTCGATGCGCGATACAGGAATCCGGATATGGAAGCCTGGACCAATAGCCATTTCAACAATCAGTGCATGTTCAATACCACCATAGGAAAGGAATTTGAATTCTCGACAGGGGAAAAACAGAAGGTGCTGGGTATGAATTTCCAACTGGTGTATTCGGGAGGATTCTGGGAAACCCCGATTGACCTGACCGCTAGTCGTGCAGCCGGAAGGACGATCAGGAACTCCACGGATTTGTTTTCTCAGCAATTGCCTGCAGTTTTGAAAACGTATTTCAGGATATACTATAAAATCAATCATTCCAAACGATATAGTCTGATCGGATTGGATCTCAGTAATGTGATCAATCGGCAAAATGTATCATACAGTTATTACGATCCTCTTTTGGACGAAATAGTCATGAAGCATCAGCTCGGGTTGATCCCAATGCTGAGTTACGTAATCAGAATCTGATGTTAAACCGACGTTTATGAAAAAACAAGACGTACTCATTATAGGAAGCGGTGTAGCAGGAATGACCGTAGCCATCAATTTGGCCGAACGGCGTCCTGACCTTTCAATTACCGTGCTCAATAAGACCCGGCAGGGTGAAAGTAATACCAGTTGGGCACAGGGCGGAGTAGCTTCAGTGTGGAATGAGAACCTGAATAATTTTGAAAAACACATTGAAGACACGCTGGATGCCGGGGATGGATTGTGTGACCGTGATATTGTGGAGATTGTTGTTACGGAGGGCCCACAGCGGGTGAAGGAGATGATTCAATGGGGTACCCGATTTGATAAGGAAGAGAATGGGGGATACGATCTGGGGCGGGAAGGTGGACATTCCGAAAATCGTATTCTGCATTATAAAGACAAGACTGGGTGGGAAATTCAAAGAGCTATCCTGGAAAAAGGCGCTGATTACGACAATATTACGGTGGTGGAAGATGCCTTTGCTATTGAATTAATTACGCAGCACCACCTGGGTAGGGTGGTCACCAGTGCTACTCCGCATATCGAATGCTATGGTGTATATGTAATGGAGAAGAACAATCAGGCCAGGATTGAGCCTTATCTGGCTCGAACAACCATCCTGGCTTCAGGAGGAGCAGGTCAGGTGTATAGAAGTACGACCAATCCGGTCGTGGCGACGGGAGACGGCATTGCTATGATGTTCCGTGCGCGAGGGACCATCCAGGACATGGAATTTGTACAGTTCCATCCCACAGCATTGTATACGCCGGAAGGAAATCCTGGCAGTGCTTTACCCGATTTTTTGATATCAGAAGCTGTCAGGGGCTATGGTGCCATATTGAAAACATTGGATGGCAAGGAATTCATGCACAAGTATGATCCCAGGGGATCTCTTGCCCCTCGGGATATAGTGGCCCGGGCCATAGACCGTGAAATGAAGATCCATGGGTGGGATTATGTCTATCTGGATTGCAGACACCTGGATGCTGAAGGGTTCACGACGCATTTCCCCACTATACTGCATAAATGCCGCAGTATTGGAATTGATCCATTCACGCAATATATTCCGATTACTCCGGCATGTCATTACATTTGTGGTGGAATCCGTGTGGATCAGTATGGCAGGTCCAGCATAGACCGGCTGTATGCGTGCGGAGAGGTGGCTTGTACAGGGTTGCATGGTGCCAATCGTCTGGCTTCCAATTCGTTGCTCGAGGGGATGGTGTTTGGATATCGGATTGCTGAGGATATTTCTCACAGAATCGGATCATGGGATTGGAATGAAGAAGTACCGGAGTGGGATGCACAGGGTACCACGGAACCCGATGAGATGGTTCTTATTACCCAAAGCATCAAAGAGTTAAAAGAGATCATGAGCAGTTATGTGGGTATAGTTCGATCCAATGTGAGGTTGGAAAGAGCCTTAAACAGGCTTCATACTTTGTACAAAGAAACGGAGGAATTGTATCAGTCCACCACATTGTCTCCCCAACTTGCTGAGCTGCGCAACCTCATCACCAATGGATATCTGATCACGAAGCAAGCCTCTTTTCGAAAAGAGAGCAGAGGACTTCACTACAATACCGATTATCCCGAAAAATTGCCATTTAAGGATCATATGTTTTTATAGTTTTTCCCTTAGGGTGGCTTTTGATCCTGTGGAAGCGTCCAATTGAGTATGAAGAAGTGCAATAAGAAGTATCTGTCGGAAGGATTGTGGTCGGATATTAAGTTCCAATGCGAGGTACTGGATTCCCTCCTTGAATCAGAAACTCATATAAGCCATAATTTATGAGAAATACTGAGAGGACCTAACCCACCTATTAACTCACAACGCTAATTTCAAAATTCTTCCCCCTAAATGCTAATTACTCTGACCGATTTTATTCCGGATCGTAAAACAAATCCAGGCTATCTCCTTCTTTGGGCCCGGAATCTTTATTGTGATCCGGGTCAGATTTGCGGCTGGCACTTAGTTGTTTCTTCAGGTTGTTGATAATAACAATACGCTCATCATCCTTCGCATAAAGATGTTTAACTTCCTTTTCCAGGGCGTTGATCCGACGGTTGAGGCGTTCTCTCTCAGCCTCCACTTCCGTTTCCATCTCTGTCATCCGGGCTTTATTATAAAATTTGGATGCCAAAAATCCAATAATCATAAATCCTGCTGCCATCACGATATAAATGAGAATATCCAAACCTAATCCATTCGCGGATTCAGATTGCCCTGCCAGCATATGCATTATCAGGATCTGTAGTGTAGGTATGGTCATAATGGTTTATTTGTCAACTAAAATTTCCACCCGTCTGTTCAAATACCGACCATAAGCGGTGGAATTCAATGAAATTGGCTCTTCTTCTCCCCGGGACAATGTGGTGATCCTTTCTTCAGGGTATCCATTTCCTACGATCCGCTCCTGAATGGATTTGGCTCTCGCCAGTCCGAGATTGTAATTCGTGGTTGGATTCGCGGTATTGTCGGTATAGCCGGTTACGATCAATTGTTTTTTTTCGGTATTCCAAATACTGGTTAACGAATCGATGGTATGGGTTATTTTGGAAGGAGTCATCTCATTGTGAGAAGCATAGGGAAAGAAGATTAATATACGTCGGTCATTTATAATTTTAATCGGGGTGTTTTGGGTGACGAGATCAATCTGAAAGAAATGGCTGATGCCTGTTGTGTCCTGATCTTCCTTGAACAAAAGACCGACGGGTTGGAGCGATCTACTTGGATATCGCTCACTGGCATTTTTCATCAGATTGATGGAACGCTGGATACCTTTGTTGGCATTCATGCCCGCATATGGCTCTGATTCGTCGTAGTAACTAGTCACCAATATGACCTGATCAGGCTTTCGTAAGTCCATGAGGGAATCGATGATGCGATCCACATCCTGGACTGGCGGGTGTTGTTCCAAAAACGACAGCGGCGCGGTCTCCACCTGATCAGTCTCTATAGAATCCGCTGGAAGATCTGATACTGGTTCTTCAGTGGTGGCTCGCAGATCGATATGGCCTCTTTCG